>Ga0070735_10000010_pt1 | contig 289118 bp, 235 predicted proteins | sample Coa_R1_FD_66443 | JGI IMG/M metagenome (GOLD analysis project Ga0070735, IMG submission 66443) | Surface soil microbial communities from Centralia Pennsylvania, which are recovering from an underground coalmine fire - Coalmine... | ecosystem: Environmental > Terrestrial > Soil > Unclassified ... | reverse complement strand
GCGTCCATCTGCCACAGGCGGTCCTGCGCGGTGACATAGCCTTGCAGGAAAATGGCATCCTGCCACGACGCCGCGGTGATGTGCGGCACGCCCAGCGCGTCACGCGCTATGGTGGCTTTTTGCGAAATTGGTGCCGCTATCTCGCCTGTAGTCTGCGGCAGCGGCCGGTAAGCAAACCAATACGCCGCCACCAGGACGATGACGACGAAAACCGCTATGCTCAAGTTGATGTATTTCAAGATCTTCGGGGCATGCACTGGAGTGAATTCTAGCAACCCGCGTTCGCAACCGGCGCGGGTCGGCGCTCCTTCCAAGCCCCTGAGCGGCGGCTTAACCCCCACGCGCGGCAGGCTATGCAAGGGTGGAGCAGGTGGTTCCACCTGCCTTTGGAGCTCGCTGGGAACGCACAGGAGAAACCGCCTGCGTCACCTTGATTTCATCCACTTTCGTGGACCAGCGGTCCATAGCGGCCTTCTATGGGCTACCGGCTCCTAGTCCTATTCACCATCATCATTGCCAACGGATTCTTCGCCGCCTCCGAGGTGGCCCTGGTATCGGTGCGGCGCAGCCGGCTTCGCGCCATGGCGGAGCACGGCAACATGGCGGCGCAGTCGGCTCTCAATCTTCTCGCCAACCCCGAGCGCCTGCTTTCGGTCACCCAGTTCGGCGTGACCATCGCGAGCCTCGGTCTGGGCTGGGCCGGCGAGGGCACCCTCTACGAACTCCTGATGCGTGTCGCCGGCAACGCCATACCCCTCCGATGGGCGCCCTTCGTTCACGGTGCGCTGTTCGCGCTGGCCTTCGCCATCATCAGCTATGCCCATGTCGTTTTGGGTGAGGTGGTGCCGAAGAACATGGCCATCGAGCGCGCCGACCGGCTGGCGATGCTGGTTGCGCCGTTCCTGCTGGTCTTCTATCGCATCGCCGCGCCTTTCGTCTTCGTCGCCGAACGTACCGCCACAGTGATTTCGCGCTGGATGGGGTTACGCGGCGGCCACGCCGGCGGCGGCCATTCCCCGGAGGAGATCAAGTACATCGTGGCCTCCAGCCGCAACGAGGGCCACCTCAGCCAATTTGAAGAAGACGCCATCGAAGCGCTGCTCGAAATGCAGGAACACTCCGCGCGCGAGATCATGGTGCCGCGCAACCAGATCGTCTCGGTCTCGGCGGATGCCAGCCTCGACGAGGTGATCCACGTGATGCGCGTGAACCAGTTTTCGCGCGTGCCGGTCTACGAAAACGGTCCCGAACATATCAGTGGGTACGTACACTACAAAGACCTGATGAGGATCTGGGAAGAGCGCCGCATCGCAATTGAAAAGAAGCGGCTGCTGCGTCCTTTTCGGCTGTCGCGCATCGTCCGCAAGGCCCTGGTCGTTCCCGAAACCAAACCGCTCATCGAACTGATCGACGAGTTCCGCAATACTCACGTGCACCTGGCCATCGTCGTGGACGAGTTCGGCACCATCGTCGGCCTGGTCACGCTCGAAGACGTGCTGGAGCAGATCTTCGGCGAAATCGGCGACGAGCACGACGTGAAACGGCCGAAGCCCAAAGCGGGAGCTACAGTGATCGTGGTCGACGGCAGCACAACCATTCGCGACCTGGACACGCAATATGGCCTGGAACTCCCTCCCGACGCCGGCTTTGAAACCCTGGCTGGTTTTCTGTTATTTCAGCTTGGCTACATCCCCAAGCCGGGCGAAACGCTCGAGCACGGAGGCCGCCGGTTTACAATCCTCGAGATGCAGCGCAACCGCATCTCCCGGGTCCGGATCGAAAAGCTGCCCGACCCGGTTAACACTGCCTCAGGAGCCACGTCTCTCTAGTGGCAGTCCGGTGTGGATACCGCAATTCCGATCGACGGCGTAATGGACTCGATAGTCTCCCAAGCTCAACGAGGCGATCGCGGCGCTTTCGCGCGCCTCTACGAGCAGTATGCGCGTATGGTCCATGGCATCCTGCTCGCCCGGGTCCCGCGTTGCGAGGTAGACGACCTCATGCAGGACGTTTTCCTGGCAGCGCTGCGGCGTGTGGCATCGCTGCGTCAGCAGGACGCGTTCGGGGGCTGGCTCGCGATGATAGCGCGAAATCACGCAACCGACTACCACCGCCGCGCCCCAAAAACTGCGGAGATTGAAGAAGGGCTGCTACGTCAGGATGCGCCTAGTCCCGAAGCCGTAGGGGTAATGGATGCGATCCACTCGCTGCCGGACGCTTACCGGGAGACTTTGACGCTGCGGCTGGTTGAGGGACTGACCGGGCCCGAGATCGCGGAACAGACCGGCCTGACGCCGGATTCGGTCCGAGTGAACCTGCATCGAGGAATGAAGTTGTTGCGAGAGAAACTGGAAGGATCCAAATGAGCGATTATTTGTGGGACAAATCGGGCGAGCCAGACCCCGAAGTCCAGCGGCTGGAAGAGCTGCTATCGCCGTTTGCGATGAAGAAAGCGCCGTTGCGTTTTCCGGAGCGGCGCCGCTGGCGTCCGCTGCTGGTGGTGGCGGCGTCGGTCGCCGTCATCACTGCAGCCGTGACTTTCTGGTACGTGCGGCGGCCGCACGGCCCGGCATGGGAAGTCGTCGCGATCGGCGGCAATGGAGGCGCCCGTCAATTGACGGATGGCGGTGTTGTAGAAACTAACGGATCGTCCCGGGCGCGGCTCGAAATGTCCACATTTGGACATGTTGAGCTGGAACCTAATACCAAGCTGAAGCTGTTGGTCACGAAGTCGGATGAGCAGCGCATGGCGCTGTCGCGGGGAAAGATTCACGCTCTGATTTGGGCGCCTCCCGGCCAGTTCGTTGTGAACACGCCCTCGGCAGTCACGGTAGATTTGGGGTGTTCGTATACCTTGGAAGTCGACCTCCTGGGCGACAGCATCGTGCGTGTGAGTTTCGGTTGGGTCGCCTTCGAAGACCACGGCCGGGAGTCGTTTATTCCCGCTACCGCGATGTGCAAAACCAGGCCGAATCACGGTCCGGGGATCCCGGTTTATGAGGACGCGCCCTACGAACTCCAGAAAGGCGTGGATGTGTTTGATGGGAATGGCGATTTGAAGGCAGCCGAAGCGATTTTGCGGTCGGCGCGCCCCCGCGACGCTATGACGGTCTGGCACCTGCTGCGACGGGTACCGGACGCACAGCGCGGAGAGGTCTACGACCGTTTATCCCAGTTGATCCACCTTCCTGATGACGTCACCCGCGACCAGGTTGTGCGAGGCGACACCCGGGCGATCGAGGAAATCTGGAACTCGCTCGGGTTGGGGGATATGGCGTGGTGGCGAATGTGGAAGCGTTAAAATACTAGATAGTTCTGACCTACCAGGCAAAAATCTTAGATACCCACCGCTGGCTGGAGCACGGCTTCGGAACACGTCGTACAAACGGGTGGCCGGATGCAACCAGGGTGGTGCATCTGAAGCAGGTTCACTCAAATTGGGTGAAAAGTGTGTTAGATTCCGCAGCCGGATCTGCGGGAGAAGGCGATGCACTCATTACCGACCGGCCGGGTGCTCTACTGTCCGTTCGGACGGCGGACTGCCTTCCTATTCTGATCGCGGATCCCACCCATCATGCCGTCGCCGCTGTGCACGCCGGTTGGCGCGGTACTGCCGCGGAAATCGGTCCGGCGACATTAGTGGCCATGAGCGGACAATTTGGCACACGCGCCGAGGACGTATTGGTCGCTATCGGCCCTGGAATTGGGCCTTGCTGCTTTGAGGTGGGACCGGAAGTGGGGTCCGAATTCGAACGTTTCTTCCCGGAACGAAACGACTTGCGGGTTCGCACGCGCATTGATCTGGCCGAAGCCAACCGACGGCAGTTCGCTTCCGCCGGAGTGCCGGCAGCTCAGATTGAGCTGCTGCGTCTGTGCACACGTTGCCTGGTTGAGGAATTTCACTCGTACCGGCGCGATGGAAAGGGATCAGGACGCATGGTGTCGGCCATTGGGATTTGTACCGCCTGAAGGCACCGTCAGGAAACACGAAAGGCGCGAGGTTGAACTCGCGCCTTCGTGGGAGAAAACCCGGTAAAGAGAATCGAGATTACGCTGCGTTGACGAGCAGATCGTCGAGCGTCTCGACGCCTTCTTCCTGGTTTCTGTCGGCCACTTCCTGACACGCGATGCAGTACGGCGCCCACGGAACGGCGTTTAACCGCTTGAGGCTAATATCTTCTTCACAATGGAGGCAGATACCGTACATCCCTTCATCAATGCGGTGCAGCGCCGATCGGACATTCCGCAGCAGGTTCGACTCCCGGTCGAGGTTGCGGATGGCGAGCTCGCGCTCGGCCGCGTTTTGAACTTCGTCCAGAGCATCCGGACTCTTTTCGATTGTGATCGCGTCCCGGTTACGCAGTACCTTTTCCAACTCGGCCTGTTTGTTCTCCAGGATCTCTTTATATTTGTTTAATTCGGTCTTCGTCATTGGGTTAGCTCCTTACTTTTCTTTCGTTCGCTACGGTTCGTATAAGTTCAAGTGGTATAGACGCACACGATACCATAAAGGTTCATGGCGGCCAAGGGTATTAGAAAACTTAAATGGTCTCTGAAGTTGCGCTCATGCCGTTCCGTCGAGGGCAACGAGCGATATCGAGAACTGGCTCCAGAAATCATACCACACTCCGCGAGCAATTCAAGTGCCAGGGCAAAATTTCTTCGTTGCTGACCTCGAACTGTCATCTAGATCTCCTTTGGCACCCCATTCTTATCGGCTCCAAGGTACCGTTTGATTACGGTAAACACCCGTACTACCGCCTTATCGTTTTGCCTTAGGCAGTACGGAAAGTTTTCCTGGGCGCCTGTGACACGCCGCTGTGTTTTGGTTACCACAAGAGAACCCAAAACACTTAGGTGGGTGAACTGTCGCAGCCCTCTCAATTTTTCTTGGGCTTAGCAGATTCGATGCGGCAACCCCTCAAACGGTTGCAAAACTTCCAAACCCCATACGCGCCGTTGGCGCGGGATTTGGCTCAGTTCTGCTGCTGCTTGGCACGGCGCGGCTGGTGGGAGGCTGTGAGCATGTTTTCCAACGTGCTCTCCGGAATCGCCAGGTTCATCGTCATCGTGCTGCCGTTGGTGTTCGTCTTGAGATTGTCCAGAAGCGTCGAAACCTGTGCGGAAGTTGTGTCTTTGTCCCGATTCGTCTGGATCATGCTCGCCAGAAACTTCACTACATCGACCAACGCCTGGGCATCTTTTTCCGATCGGGTGAGTGCTTCGGCAAAAAGCTGCACGGTGGACCCGAATTTCAGGCCGCCGCTGGCCTGCTGGATCGCAGTGACCACGTTCCCGCGCATGGCGCTGCTGACGCCGGAATTCGGCATGGCGCCGGCAAATTCCGACAATGGCACCAGCGTCGTGAACCAAAAGTCGTTCGAACCCCTCACCTGTGCAATCTTTGCAGCGAGCGCGGGCGCGGCTGCTGAGGCACTCTTGGCGCGATCGATGGCGGCCTTCACGTTTGCGAGGTCTCCCATCGCGGCGGTGTTGGAATCGAGGATGGCAACCGCAGTCCCAGTGAATGTGGCGTCATCGTCCACCTTCTGGGTAATAATTCCCACGCCCTGGTAAGCCGTCACTACCCCACCATTGGCTGCCGCAGCGTTCTCGGCCTTGGAGCCATTGAATCGGCCGCGGGCCACTACGAGCCAGTGCATCGGCCCGGTTTGCGCGCCGTTGGCAGCCATTAGAATCTGGTCGACATCCCGGGTGGGGTCGAAACCGGTCTGCGTCACAAAATCCGTGTACGCTTTGTCGCTGGGCTGCATGTGGCTCAGGACATACGTGCCGAACGGTGAACCTTTCGCCTGACGGACTTCCACGCCCGCGATCACTTTAGCGTCTGGCATCAAGAGGTTCAACAGCGAATTGCTCGCCGCCAAAGTAACTGCCGGTGCAGCCGCAACCATCAACAGCACGCTACAAAACTTGCGCATGAAAAGAGGACACCTTTCGTTCACATTAGAGGCTACCACGCACACGGCGTGACGCCTTTGATAGTAAGGACGGATTTACCTGCTTGGAATTACGCCGCTAGCAGCCGGTGCAGAAGTCGGCCACGCTGAAAGTCTGCTCCACCTTGGCTCGCAACCTGTTGAGCCATCAAGGTGGCGCAGGCGGTTTCGCCTGCGTATGCCACTCCCGAAACTAAGCTACTTGCCCGGCGTGCCGGTAAGCAGTTGCTGAACCTTCCGCTCACTGGCCGCGCGATCGGGCTGACCCAACCGGTCATAAACACGTGCCAGGTGTTCATGTGTGTCCAGTTGCTTGGCATCCAGATTGACGCTGACCTTGAACTCCGCCGCAGCCTCATTGAACTTCTGCTCTTTCTCGAACAGGACCCCCAACTGGTAGTGGCTCTCCCAATCTGTATCCTTCAGCGCAATCGATTCGCGCAGTAGCTTTTCGGCTTTCCCATCGTCGCCACCGGTCTGCATCACGGCTTTGGCATATACCAGCGACGCGGCCGAACTGCGGGGATTCGCCGCATGCCAGGCGTCCAGACGCGCCATCACCTCGGGCATGCGATCGCCCACCTGGTCGAGCATGCGACCTAACAGCACATAAGGCTGTTCTGAACCGGGCGCATACGAAATGGCCCGAAGGAAGCAACTCACCGCATCCGCAAAATGTCGCTGGCTGTAGTAAACGATTCCCGTTTCCGTCTCCAGCACCGGGCTGCGATCGAAAATCTTCCGGCTACTGTCCAGCACCACCTGCGCCTCCGGAAAACGTTGGTGCCGCACCAGCATGCGGGCAAGATCGCGATAGTACGCCTCCTCGTAAGGCGACATCTCAATTGCGCGCTGATACTCCGAGGTAGCATTCTCCAATTGGTCGTCGCCGTCGTAGGCGGCGGCCAGCAGGGCATGAAGATCCCCGCGTTTGTTGTCGCGAGCAGACGCGCGCCGGGCGTACTCAATTGCCGCGCGCGGCTTCCCCGCCCGTATCCATAGCACCGCTGCATCCGCGCTCGCATCTTCATTGGAAGCCGCATAGCGCGATTCCAGGCTCGCAGCTTTGTCGAAGTTCCCGGCTTGGGCATAATAAACCGCCAAAGCATGAATCGTGTCGGGACTCTTGGTGGCAAAGGTCTCCGCCTTCACCGCCGCGGCTTCCGCCAGGGTGGGCGATTTCAGCCCCCGGTAGGTTTGCGCCAGCGCAATCCAGACTTCAGGATTACGGGGTTGCAGCCGCGAGGCCGCTTCGAGAATCTGCCGCGCATGCGCAAGATCGTTCTTGTTCAACGCGTCCAGTCCTGCCCGGAGCTGCGCATTGAAGTCCGCTGCGGCGAAGAACAACAAGAGCACATGGACCAACATCAAACCAATTTTACGACGCGGTCAGGGGGTGTCCGTCTTGCTCTTACCCAAGGGAGGTGGTGGAGGATTGGCGCCGGCGTTGTAGCGCAGAATGTAATGCTGCATCGCGCGCTCGGTCCAGCTCATACCGTGGAGCCGGGCTTCGGTGAGCGCCTTTTCATTCTGCCAGTGGTCGTGCGAGATCCGGTAACAGGCCACGACGGTGCCGGTGCGGTCCGCCCCGCGCCTGCAATGCACGAAAACGGGCCAGCCTCCGCTGTCGTTCAGAATCCCCAGGATTTTCGTGATCTCCTCATCCGTGGGAGCCGAATATCCCCCCAATGGTATGTGGATGTACCGCATACCCGCCGCCTTCACAAGACCCTCTTCTTCAGCGGTATGTTCTTTGCCCCCGCGCAGATCGATCACGGTTTTGACACCCAATTTGGCAAGGCTTTTGAACCCGGCCGGCAATGGCTGAGCACCCCGATAGATATGTTCGTCGACCTGGTGAAAGTTGTGAACTCCGGGTGGCGTGAGGTCCGCCGCAGAGGCAATAGAACAGGCGGCAAACGAAAGGGTTAAGATAACCCGGCCGGGAAGAGCTTTCCGCGTCATCTCTATACTCAGTCTAACCCGCGCGCGACACACGCAATGGCTGCTCCAGCCGGAACGTCATGACGCTCTCGACAGGGACGCGTATCGCCGCACCCTTGGTCAGCACTTGGGTCGCCGCGCCTGCCCCGGCTCCTGACGCGGCACCGATGGCAGCGCCTTTGCCATGCCCCGCAATAGCGCCAATGATAGCTCCGACAACCGCCCCGCCTCCAGTGTACTCCGCGGTGCGTTTATTCTCGCCAACGCCGCTTTTGCCATTCCGTACGACGTCCGATGTTTCCAACCGATACTGCTGCCCGCCAACAGAAACCGATCCCAGGTCCATTATGAGATCGGACGTTCCGCGGAAGCGGCCGCCCTTGGAAGCCGAGCGAATCACGATGGTCGCGTTGGACCCCCGGGGTATGACACAAGCGCCATCCGCGTCCACAACATCCCTGGTAATCTCCGCCGCGAAGGTCTGGCCTTCGACGGCACGGCTCGAATCGATGGTCTCTTCGGTTCGCACAGCGAGTTGCGTTCCCGCCGGAACGACGTAGGTCCGGGTGCGAATCGCCGATTCCTCGGGATGATAATGCTGTTCGTGAAGCTGAGTGTCATCGACTGGCGGGGACGGTACTGACGCTTCCGGGGCTGGGGTCACTGGAGCCGGAGCCCCTGGAACCGCTGCCGCCGCAGGCGTGGTGTTCACTGCCGTGTCGCCATAGTCAATGGACCGTACGTCCTTCATATCCAGCGTCGTAGTGGCGTGAGTGTCGTCAGTGACCAGAGTGACCTGGGTCGGACTGCTCGCCACTACCGAACCGCTCATCATTTGGCCGCTGCGAAGCGCGATCGTCGCATGAGGCCCGCCGGCGGCGGCGGTTGCCGCCTGTTTCGCGCACGACCACGAAACGGAAAGTGCAAGGGCAAGAATCACAAACTGGAACTTCAGCATGGTCGTCATCTTCATTAGTATCTCTAGATCCCGCCGGCTTCGGTCGCAGCCCGTATGAGATGGCCGCCGCGTTCTGGGGCGGACGCCGCCCGGCTGGGAAAGTACCGGCTTGCAATTTGACGCGGTCCGAGGTCTTCGATTTCAACGAATCCTGCAGCCGTCAACTCCCGGTGGAGCGGTTCCGGCTCAAAATAGCTCTTGAACTCTTCACCCAGCGCCGCCACACGCATCGCACGATCCTGATGGACCGCTCGCATCTCCGGCGTCAATTGATCCGGAGGTTCGCCGTAGTCGAACACGAGGGAGGCGCCTCGAGACAAGCTCGCAATGAATGAAAGGGTCGACCAGACAGCCTCCGTGCTGATGTAAGGGACAACACCCAGCCAGGTGAAAAAAGCAGGCTCCCCACTGTTGAATCCGGCTGCGCTGAGGATCTCCCGGAGAGTCAGTCTCTCAAAATCGGCCGCTGCAAACGTCAGGCTCACCGGCACCGGGATTTCGGCTGCCGCCAGCAGTTGCCTCTTCCAAGCCTGTGTGTCGGGGTGATCGACTTCGATAACGCGGAGGCGATCGCCAAAGGGGTTGCGATAGGCATAGGTGTCCAGCCCGGCTCCGAGAACCACGAGTTGCTGCACTCCGCGATCAACGGCGGCCGCCAAAGCGTCCTCGGCAAAACGGTGGCGCGACGCAATGAACGTCCGCATGCCGCGTCCGGAAGTACGCTCCTCGGCTTCGCGCGCAATCACCTCAGGGTCGTTTTTGCCAACTATTCGCAGCGCGAGAGGATCGCTGAATATCCGTCCTTCTTCGAGCACCTGGTGGGCGGCACGATGAAAAGCGGCAGCCCAGGCCGTGCGGCTTGGTGTTCCAGCCTGCATGGCTCAAGAGTAAAACAGCCAGCTACGGATGCGTCTCGCTTCCGAAGGTCACGGTCGAATCGACGGAATAGATCTTCACCTTCGTATCGATGGGCCGAAGCATCTGGAGGACGATGCCGTCCCCATCGGTCTTGAGCGAGAAGTGGAGGTTGCCCTCGCGTTCCACTGGGAACTCCTTGCTGCCATAAGGAGGGATCAGAACATCGGACACCATGGAGCAGACCGGCTTCAGCTCGCTATCGCGCTGTTCAGGAACCGAGTAGAAGGTGCCTGTCGAGTAGCACGCTGATGCTTTCGTGGGGTGCGAGGAGGTGTTAATCACCGTGATCACCTCGCCCGCTCGCATTTCCGACACGTCCCCTGAAAACCAGGGGCTGCGCATCGGGTAGGCGACCTCGCGGCGGGCGGTGCGGAGCTCATTTCCTGCCAGGCACTCCGTCGTGGCGCTGACGGCAAGAACCGGCCGCAGGGTCGGAATGGGAATTCTCTCCCGCACCTTGACCCATGCGGCGGTTGTTTCCTCTTCGATTCGTAAACGGACGCTGGTCTGCTCTCCAGGCGCGAGACGGACTGTCATCTCGTCGCGGCCCTGCAGCGGAACCAGTTCGCCGCTGGAGCGATGACCTTCCACATCCGCCACCACCACCCTATCTCCAAGATTCTGAAGCGTGATTCCGGACCAGCAGGACGATCCGTAGGCCATCGCCGGCAGCACCGTTTCCGCCGCCGGTGGACCTACCGCGCCGGTCGCGAGCAGCGGCAAAAGAAACACGAATAGCGGGCCTTTCACTTCCTAATATTCGGCCCCTGGCGCCGTTTTCTGTAACGAACCAGGCGAATCCAGCACTTTTAAACGCAGGGCGGCCGTCAAGAGGAGAAAACATGCTCCGCAATCTGAGTATTGGAATGCGCGGGCCTGATGTACTCGCCGTACAACAAGGTCTGAATATCAGGAAACAGCCGCAGGACCGGGCTCTCGTGGAAGACGGAGTCTTTGGTGCCAAAACCCAGGCTGCGGTTCTTGCTTTTCAACGACGTAATAACCTGACGGTGGATGGCGTCGTGGGGCCACGTACACGTGCCGCAATCTTTCCGCTGGCAGTGGTCACGGTTCGGGCTTTCGGTATGCGGCTTCGCCAGCCGAGCCTGCTGTCTTTCGGTCAAAGCCAGCCCACGACGCCGACTTTTAACCCCTTCATCCTGCCGCCCCTGAGCCCGACAATTCTGGGATATCAGCCGCTTTCGTACCCCAATCTCACAACACCGATTGCGACGCCGCTACTTGCTCCACCTCCGCTGCTGCCCCTGACTCTTCCGATTCACCACTTTGAAATCTCACCGGGAGGCGGCATCTCGCTTGGCCGGAAACCTGACCTGTCCTTCAATTTGACACTCAGCGGAATCGTGATGATCGGCGATGAAGAGGGCAACCACCAGGAATTCTCGTCGGGAATCATCACCAGCAGCCCGGGCGTCTTTCAGGGAGGCGACTGGAGCGTCGGCTGGTTTGCCCAACTGACGCACGTCGAGCAACTGGGGCGCTCAGGGAACTTCAGTTGGCAGCCGAACGCCCAAGTCGTATTCGGGAACACGCCGCGTCCGTTTCTCTCCGTGACAGCCTCGCCGGCCAACGTCCAATGGGATCTCAACAAATCCTTGAGTCTCAGCCTGGGCGGCCCGAGTGTCACCGCGACGTTCGCTCCCGAGGGGGCGTCGCTCGGGTGGGGTCTGGCGTCGTTCGGAGTAGTGGGCAAGTTCAACTGACGCGGGCTTGAACGGCAGAACGGTCGGTTCCTACTCTGCGATCATGCGAGTATGACCCCCGAAGAATTTCGCCGCGCGGGGCACCAGTTAATCGACTGGATTGCCGACTATCGTAGCCGCGTTGCCGAACTGCCTGTCATGGCACGCACCGCGCCTGGCGATGTGAAAGCGCAATTGCCGGTCGCCCCGCCGCTCGATGCGCAGCCCTTCGGCGAAATTCTCGCCGACTTGGACCAGATCATCGTCCCGGGCCTCTCGCATTGGCAGCATCCCAATTTCTTCGGCTACTTTCCTTCGAACGGCCAACTCGCGAGTGTGCTCGGCGATTTTGCGAGCACCGGGCTTGGCGTGTTGGGCCTGTCGTGGCAATCCAGTCCCGCATTAACTGAAGTCGAAGAGGTCGTGACCGACTGGATGCGCCAGATGACGGGGCTCTCCGAGGCCTGGAGTGGGGTGATTCAAGACACCGCCTCCACCTGCACATTGGTTTCGCTCATGGCGGCCCGCGAAAGGGCCACGGACTACGGTCTTGTACGCGGCGGCCTGCAGGCCGAGAAGCAGCCCCTGGTGGTGTATACCTCGGCGCACAGCCACAGTTCCGTCGATAAGGCGGCTCTGCTCGCCGGATTCGGCCGTGACAACGTACGGGTGGTCGCGCACGATTCCGCGTATGCGATGCGGCCGGACGCCCTCGCCGAGGCCATCGAGCGCGACCTGGCAGCCGGCCATAAACCTTGCGCCGTGGTCGCTACCGTGGGAACCACCACGTCGACGGCACTCGACCCATTAGACGCCATTGGCGGCCTTACAGCGAAACACGGCATTTGGCTGCACGTCGACGCCGCCATGGCCGGCTCGGCGATGATTCTGCCGGAATGCCGTTGGATGTGGAATGGCATCGAGTCCGCCGATTCGCTGGTGCTCAACCCTCACAAATGGCTGGGCTCCGCATTCGACTGCTCCTTGTACTACGTTCGCGACCCGCAGCACCTGGTCCGCGTGATGTCGACCAATCCCAGCTATCTGAGGTCCGCGGCTGACGCGCAGGTGAAAAACCTTCGTGACTGGGGACTACCGTTGGGGCGTCGCTTTCGCGCCCTGAAGCTCTGGTTCATGATTCGCGAGCAGGGCGTCACGGCTCTGCAAAACCGCTTGCGGCGCGACCTGGCCAACGCGCAGTGGTTCGCCGGGCAGGTTCGTGCCGCGGCTGGTTGGAAGGTTCTGGCTCCGGTTCCTTTGCAGACCACCTGCATCCGCCACGAGCCGCCTGGCCTCGAAGGCGAAGCTCTCGACAAGCACACGTTGGCCTGGGTCGATCGCATCAATCGTTCCGGAAGCGCCTACCTCACGCCTGCGATTCTGGACGGCCGATGGATGGTCCGGGTCTCGATTGGGGCGATTGCTACGGAGCGAGAGCATGTCGAGGCGCTCTGGAATCTGATTCGCCGAGAAGCGGAGGGGCAGAGCCTCACCGCCGGCTCTTAAGACGCTCCCGCAATGACGCCGTCGCTGCGCGGTGACAGATCAGGCACAGCGACCGGATATTCGACAGGTCGCATTCACCGCCGCCTTCGGCGACGGGAACGATGTGGTCCGCATCCCACAAGCTCTGCCGAGAGCCGGCCTTCAGCCCCCAAGCGGCATAAGCGCGCAGGCGGGCGGCGCCACGCTGCCGCTTCAGGTGCAGGAACGCTGCAACACAATCCTTGCCGCAAGCCGCGCAAATGCCTTTATCGCGCTCAAACACCTTATCGCGAACGTATCCCGGATTGGTGCGCAACTTCCACTCCTCGACGCACCAGTCCGAGCAGAACGTTAGGCGGCCCTTCGGCACCTCCAGGTTGCACCAGCGGCACAGGTTGCGCCCATTAGGACCCTTGGGCAAAGTCGCCGGGTCCACCCAGCCGCCGGGCATAGTGCGGGCTGTACTCATAAGCTGGCGAATCCGCAAACATTCTAACAACAAAATGTAGTACTCCGGTTCCGCTACGCTAGAATTTAAAACTCATGTCACTCGTTGTCGTTGGATCCGTGGCGTACGACGGTCTCGAGACGCCTCATGGCAAGGTCGACCGCATCCTGGGCGGCGCAGCCACTTATATCGGACTCGCAGCCAGTTTCTTCACGGACGTGAAGCTGGTGGGAATCGTAGGGGACGACTTCGCCGCGGAAGATCGGGAATTCCTGGCAAAACGCAGCATCGATCTGGAGGGCCTGGAACAGGTCCCCGGGAAAACGTTCTTCTGGCAGGGTGTCTATTCCGCCGACATGAACGATCGCACCACTTTGGTCACCGATCTGAACGTGTTTGCCGACTTCGATCCCAAGTTGCCCGAAGGCTATCGCTCGGCGCCGTATCTGATGCTCGGCAATATTCAGCCGGCGCTGCAGCGTGGGGTCCGGGCGCAGATGAACGGTGTGAAGCTGACCGCCGGCGACACCATGAACTACTGGATCAAGGACTACCGCGATGAACTGCTCGCCACGATCAGAGACTGGGATTTCCTGCTCATCAACGATTCGGAAGCGCGCATGCTATCACGTGAGTACAATCTGCGGCGCGCGGCAAACGCAATCCTGGACATGGGTCCCAACACCGTCGTGATCAAGCGCGGCGAATACGGTGCGCTTCTGTTCCGCCGCGACTCGCACTTCATGGTGCCCGGTTATCTGCTCGAAGAAGTCTTCGATCCTACCGGCGCAGGCGACTGCTTTGCGGGCGGCTTCATTGGATATCTCGCGGAACACAACTGCGACCTGAAGCAGGGGCACATCGACCGCGTGGATATCGCTCGCGCGGTGATCTACGGCTCCGTGATGGGCAGCTTCTGTTGTGAGAAATTCGGTCCCGACCGCTTCCGAACGCTGACGCGCGAGGAGATTGACGGCCGTTTCCGCGAATTCCGCGAGTTCACGGAATTCTGATGGTAGTGCAGATTGAGGTACGGCAGACTGTGGAAGGGTGGCGGAGGCGGTTTCGCCTGCCTTTAGAGCTTACCGGGACGATTTCACATACCTATGCTCGCTGTTGCTTTGCGCAGTCTCTAGTTAACAGATTCTCGTGGCGCTGGGAAAAGGGAGTTGGGCGGCTTCAGCCTCGGGTTCCGGGTGACATCCAAAAGCAGGCGAAACCGCCTGCGCCACCCTTCCACAATTGCCGGGAAACCAGTCGGCAGTGGCGACCCAGCATAATGTGAAACGCGCTACTGCCGCAGCCTTCGCCTCGCTCGCGATTCTGAGCGCCCTCGCCTGCCTGCTCGTCCAACGCAACGGCTGGACTCTCTACTACGGCGATGCCGAAGCTCATCTCGAGATCGCCCGCCGCATTGTCGACTCGCGCACACCCGGTTATCGCGAGGTCGGGGCCGTCTGGCTTCCGCTTCCACACGCCCTGATGCTCCCGCTCGTCGGCAAACCCGAATTCTGGCGAACCGGGCTGGCAGGCACAATCCCCTCCGCCATCTGTTTCGTCCTCGGAGGAACGTTCCTTTTCACCGCCGCTCGCCGAGCCTTCCAATCAATTCCCGCCGCAGCAGCCGCCATCGGCGTATTCGCCCTGAACCCGAACCTGCTCTACCTCCAGGCAACGCCCATGACCGAAGCCATCTTCTTCGCGTCTCTCCTGGCGCTGCTCTACTTCACGATCCTGTATCGGGACACCCAATCCTACGGCGCGGTGCTCGGGGCCGGCCTCGCAACATTCGCCGCGACATTGACTCGTTACGAAGGCTGGTTCCTTATCCCCTTCGTCACGATTTACCTGTTATTCGCCGGTTCAAAACATCGCCTGACAGCGCCCCTCATGTACGGCGCGATTGCCTGCCTCGGTCCCCTGCTGTGGATCCTGCACAACATGTGGTGGTTTGGCGATCCTCTCGACTTTTATCGCGGACCCTACTCCGCCAAAGCCATCTATCAGCACGCCCTCGACCATGGACTCGCGCGCTACCCGGGCGACCACGACTGGCGCAAAGCCATCCAATACTACTTCTCCGCCGCTCAACAAGTCACCGGCTGGATCGCCGTTGGGCTCGGCCTCTGCGGCGCCGCAATCGCGATCTTTCGCCGCGCCGTCTGGCCGCTCTTCCTGCTCGCACTCCCTCCCGTCTTTTACGTCTGGAGCATTTACTCATCGGGCACGCCCATCTTCGTCCCGAACCTCACGCCATTTGCGTACTACAACACGCGTTACGGCCTGGCCGCGCTTCCCTTCCTCGCATTTGCCAGTGGAGCGCTGGTTTTCCTGGCGCCACGCAAGAGACACGCAGCCATTGCGGTCGTGCTCGCCCTCATCGCGGCCGGTTGGTGGGTCGCTCATCCACAGCCCGAAAACTGGATCTGCTGGAAAGAGTCGCAGGTCAACTCCGAGGCCCGCCGATTCTGGACGCATGAAACGGCAGCCTTCCTTGATGCCAACTATCACGGCGGTGGAATCTTCACGATGCTGGGAGATCTCGCCGGAGTCTTCCGTGAGGCCGGTATCCCAATGACCGAGGCCTTGAACGACGGCAACGAACCGCAATGGGACGCCAGCGTGGCACGCCCCGACTATTTCCTCCACGAGCGTTGGGCCGTAGCGCAGACTGGCGACCCCGTGTCTTCCGCCATGGCCAAGGCGGGAATGCACGGGACGCGTTATAAACTGGTGGACACGATCCGCGTGAAGGGCGTGCCGGTCATCGAAATCTATCGAAGAGACAGCGATGCGAATCCCATTCACTAAAGCGCACGGAGCAGGCAACGACTTTCTGCTCACCTGGTCGGACCAGGCGCCGCAGACCAATCTTCCCGCGGTTGCGCGCGCGATCTGCAATCGACACACCGGTGTCGGAGCCGATGGCTGGATCATCGTCCTCGGCAACACTATTCGTTTATTCAATGCCGATGGCAGCGAGGCCGAGATTTCCGGTAATGGAACGCGCTGTGCCGCGGCACTTTTGATCGACTCCGGACACACCGGCTCCAGCCTGACGATTGTCACGGGTGCCGGCCCCAAGCAACTCCATCTCATGGAACAAGTGGGAAATCGCTTTCTCTTCGAGATGAACATGGGCCAGCCGCAGTATCGCGACGATCAACTCCGCCACCACCTGTCACTCAGCAGCGGTCCGCTGGAGGTGGCCATCATCGACGTGGGCAATCCCCAGTGCGCCGTGATTGGCAAACAAATCTCCTCGAACTGGCGGACCGTCGGCGCGGAGATCGAAGGCCATCCCTTCTTTCCCAAACGCACTAACGTGTCTTTCGTGCACGTGCTCGACGAGCACACGATTGAAGCACGATTCTTCGAGCGTGGCGCCGGTGCGACCCTCAGCTCAGGTACGGGTTCAACGGGCGCAGCCGTTGCTGCGATCCTTCGAAATCTTGTTCGGAGTCCTGTCCGCATCGTCACTGAAGCGGGCGATCTCAAACTGCGTTGGGACGATTCGGTGTATCTCACCGGTCCCGCCGAGATCGTCGCTACCGGTGACTTCCTCCACTAGTTTTTGGATGCCAACTTTAGGCTGCCCCTATGCCGGCTGAAGCCGGCCGGTACGCGCGTTTTCACCCGCGCAGCGGTTTAAGAACCGCTTTCACACTTCGAAAAGCCTCGACAAAGCACCGGTAACTGGTGCACCGGCTCATTCGGAGCTCGCACCATCCATCAACTTCTGAGCATCAAGGGCTTTCTGCAGTCCCTCCTGCAACGGCCGCAGCATCGCATAAGCCCATTGCTTCACCTCGGGGTCCGTGCCGGTAGAAGCCTCGTGCTGGTAGGCCGTAAGTTCCTTCTCCGCAATCTTGCTCACGTCCTGCAGGTACGCCTGATCAAGAACTCCGGGGTCGAGGGTCTGCAGCCGCCGGTACTCGGCCTCGGACTTGTCATCCTGGGTTCCGCCCACACTGAGCTTGTAGCGCGCGGCGAACTCCCGCAAGCGATCGCCAAAGTCCGTCCGGTCGTCCACGATCTTTGCCGCGTAGCCCTTCAAATCGGGATTAGAGCCATGATCCTTGACCCACGACGCATATGCCACTTCCAGGTAATTCGCGCGAACCGCGTCGAGCAGGAACCGGGCGTCCGCGCTTTTCGGAACGGGCGGCGCGGTCTTCTGTTGTCCCACAACGAGCGAAAGTCCGGCGAAGAAAACCCCTCCAACGAAACTTCTCGATAAGAGAACCATCCTTCTTAACAGATTCGAGCAAAAGCGATTATGTTTCAACTAGGATCTGTAACCTGATACACTGTCCTGCGAAACTAAAAGTATGAGGATTCTGATCGTTGAAGACGAGAAGCGAATCCAGGACTTTCTGTCACGGGGACTGGAGAGTGCCGGCTATGCGGTCGACGTAGCCGGGACCGGCAACACCGGGGTCGATCTGGTCCACGCCACGGAATACGACCTTATCATTCTCGACCTGGGCCTGCCGGACATCGATGGACTCGAGGTTCTGAAGAAGATCCGGAACCGGAAAACCAGCCCGCCCGTCCTGATTTTAAGCGCCCGCGACGCCGTGGATGATCGTGTCCGTGGACTGGAACTCGGCGCCGACGATTACCTCGTTAAGCCGTTTGCGTTCGTCGAGTTGCTCGCGCGGGCGCGAGCGCTCCTGCGGCGCGGACAGCCGACTCCCGAGCGGCTGCAAGTGGGTGACCTTCAACTCGACTGCATCCGACGCAAGGTGACGAGGAACAACGAGAATATCGAACTGGCGCCGAAAGAGTTCAGCATCCTGGAGTACATGATGCGAAACCGGGGCCGTCCGCTCAGCCGGACGATGATCGTCGAACACGTCTGGGATATGGATTACGACGGTCTGACCAATATTGTCGATGTATACATTCGACATTTGCGGAGCAAGATTGACGATCGTTTCCCCACGAAAATGATTCACACCGTGCGGGGGATAGGTTACATGCTCGACGCGCCCGAGAAGCCGGCCGAAAAGCCCGTTACACAACAGCAGTAAGGTCGCATGGCAGCAGCGGCATCGATTTTTGTTCACACGTACCGGTTCTTTCGGGGGCTGCGATTTCGAATCGCGGTTAGCTATGCGGTGTTTTTTGCGGTGCTGCTCGTAGCGATGGGTTTTGCGTTGGAGAAGGGCCTCCAGACAATTTTCCAGGATCAGGTAGAAGAATTGCTGAAGGACGACTGGGATGCGGTGAAGGGCTATCTCAGACTGGACACAAAGGTCGGTCCGGACTGGTTCTTTGACCCTTACGATCCGGAAGAAAGCTACATCGTCAACCGCCTTCAACAGGTCTACTTGCTCACGGACTCGGAGGGCCACGTCCTCCAATACTCAGCGATCTACCAGGGTATCGGCTACGATTCGCGCGACTACATCAAGTCCACGTTGAAATCAAATCAGAAGCTCTTCCGCGTCCGATACGGTAAAGATGGAGTACCGTACCTGATCCTAGGCGGACCGATCATCGACGAGCACCACAACAAGTATTTCCTGGCGATCGGGCGGCCGATGCAGAATAACCAGAAGGCAGCGCGGGAGTTTACCTGGAATTATTTCAAGTTCCTGCCTTTGGCAATCGCCTTCAGCAGCTTGCTCGGATGGATTCTGGCTGGCCGGGCACTGCGCCCCGTCAACGATGTCGCGAGTACCGCGCAGCAGATCACGCACTCCAACCTCGACATGCAGATCCCGCTACGCGGCGCGTATGACGAGCTCGATCGCATGATCGAGGCTTTCAACAGTATGATGCGGCGGTTGAATCTCTCGTTTGAACAGATCCGGCAGTTCTCCACCGATGTTTCGCATGAGCTTCGCACACCGCTAACCGTGGTGCGCGGACAACTCGAAGTCGCACTGTTCACATCCGAAACCGTGGAGCAATTCCGCGAAGCCATGGTAAACGCGCTCGAAGACGTCGAGCGTCTGAGCAATATCGTGCGGGCACTGCTGATGCTTTCCCAGGCTGAATCGGGGCAACTGGTTTTGAATCGCACCGATGTCGACCTTGCCGATATGGTGCGCGAACTCGTAGAACAGTACCAGATCCCCGCCGAAGCCGCCGGCGTTCACCTCACCGAACACGTCAATGGACCTTGCTTCATTCGTGCGGACCGCGTGCAAATGGAGCGGCTCATCACCAATCTGCTTTCAAACGGCATCAAGTATACGCCGTCCGGCGGGCAGGTAACGGCCAACCTCGAAGAAGAGGGCCGGTCGATGAAACTTATCGTCGAGGACAACGGGGTGGGTATCTCGCCCGATCATTTGCCTCATATCTTTGACCGCTTCTATCGTGTTCCCTCGTCGGATCCTGAGAAAGGGCTGGGGCTGGGATTGAGTTTCGTCGCGTGGATCGTTAAAGTGCACGGCGGCACGATTCACGTGGAGAGCAAGCCCGGCCAAGGTACGCGTTTTGTCGTCAAGCTGCCCGCCAAGGAAATCCGCCTGGATGCGGAAACACCGGCGCCGAGCGCGGCCGAGTTGCCAAACCCTGTAAACTGAAGAACATGCCGAGCAACCTGGAAATCAACAGACGGGAGCGGGAAGGCGTCAGCATCCTCGATCTCAAGGGCCGTCTGATTGTCGGTGAACCCGCCGGTAAAATACGGGAGGCCATTAACGGCGAGGTCACCTGGGGCCGCACGCGCGTTGTGTTGAATCTCGAACACGTCGACTATATCGACAGCACGGGCTTGGGCAGTATGGTCATCTGCTACACCTCGCTGCAGAAATCGGGCGGGACGCTGAAGCTTTTGAAACTCAACAAGCGCAATATTGAATTGCTGCTCCTGACTAAACTGTCGACCATCTTCGAGATCTTCACGGACGAGCAGGACGCGGTCAACAGCTTTTTCCCAGAGCGCGAAATCAAGCGTTTCGATATCCTGAACTTCGTGCAGCAGCAGGAAGAATCGTAGTCACTAAGGCCGCATCTAACAACATATGGGTTGGGGACGGAAATCTGAGATGTTGTCCGCCGGAATGCATGCTCCGGCTTTCGAGATGAAGGACCTGAGCGGGCAGCAGCGCTCGTTAACAGCACTGTTAGAGCAAGGTCCCGTAGTGCTGGCATTCTTCAAAGTGAGCTGTCCGGTTTGCCAGCTCACTTTTCCGTTCCTCCAGAGGCTGTCCGCCAACAATGCGGTGCAAATTGTTGGCGTCTCGCAGGACGATTCTTCCGCGAGCGCCGCCTTCAATGCGCGCTTTGGCGTTACGTTCCCGACACTTCTCGACACGGGTCGAGACGGTTACCCGGTGAGCAACGCATTCGGCATCAGCAGCGTTCCTACGTTGTTCTTAATCGAGACGGATGGCACGATTTCGAAAGCCTTCCATGGCTTCTCGAAGAAGGACATCGAGGAGCTGGGCCAGCGAATGAATGTCCTGCCGTTCCGCCCGGAAGAGAACGTACCGGCGTGGAAAGCTGGTTGAGGCTCCAAGAACTAGGTTCCGGTACGGCACCTGCGCTAATCTGAAAGAGCAAATGCCCTCGAAAATCACGGAAGTTCTGGAAGGCGCTACCGCCATCGCGAAGGGTATGGGAGTCACCATCCGCGAGATGATGAACCCGACCATCACCGATCTGTATCCGGACGCACCCCCCCGCTTCCAGGAACGATATCGCGGCGTTCACGTTCTGCAGCGCGATGAGAACGGCCTGGAAAAGTGCGTTGCCTGCTTCCTTTGCGCCGCTGCTTGCCCGGCAGATTGCATTTACATCGAGGCTGCGGAGAACACCGACGTCCTGCGCATCAGCGGCGGCGAACGTTATGCGAAGGTGTACAACATCGATTACAACCGCTGCATTTTCTGCGGGTATTGCGTCGAGGCGTGTCCGACCGACGCGATCACGCATGGGCACGGTTTCGAAGTGGCGAGCTACAACACCTCGACGTTGATCTATCGCAAAGAGCAGATGCTGGCGCCGATTCCCGAAGGTGCGAAGTTCCCGTTGAAGGCCGAACCGCAGGCACCCGCCGGCGCGCATTAGAGCATTTCATCCGCATAGACCCGTTGCCATGGACCGCTGTTCCACGAGGTGGCGCGGGCGGTTTCGCCTCCGCGTTCCCGGTCAGGTCAGTTCCCTGTGATGCAGGATGCCATCGTGCTGTTCGGCGCTTTTTCAGAGCTACGGGCAGGCGGTTAACAACCGCCGCAGGCTAACAGCCTGCATTACAGTCTCAATCAAGCTCGCCGTCTTGCACATCCGGCCGGACGTGGAGTTTTCGATCGAATGCCTCGCCAAGCAGAATGCACAGGCGAAACTGAAGCGTTGGTGTTTTCTGAGGGAATGCGCGGGGTGGGAATCTCGTGCCTCACCCCGCATTCAGTCCGACATTTCTGATTCAAACCGCATGCTTCTGCTGGCTCCTCACCTTTCCGGTCGTCACCAGCTTGTAAATGATTTTGTGAATGCTCTCACTTTTTTGTTCCGTGCATATTCCGGACCCGTCACAAGCGGTATGCAGGTCGGTTCCACAAGGCTTCTCTCACGAGGCTGGCGAACATCTCATAGCCACGGCACCGTATGACTTCGCATTGGGAACAGAACTCTAGGGAGGCTATGAAAACTGATAGCTTGAATCGCCGTTTCACAATCGTTTCCTGGTTGTGTGGGTCCATTCTGCTGTTTCAAATCGTGTCGAGGGCGCAGACGGTAACTCAGTTCGCTTCAGGACTCGGCACTCCCACTGCGGGAGCTGTCCTAATCGGTACCGCTGTAAATCCGAACACCGGTCACCCCGTCCGGCACTTGTGGTCCGGAGACAACGACAACGGCCTCTGCCGGCTAGACCCGGATGTCGACACACCGGGCAACCACACGATTAATCCGGCCACCTGCATTAAGATCGCCGCCGGAATCAAGCTGGTACCCGGCCAGGCCGCTTTCGACGGTGCCAACAATCTCCTTTACGTCATCGACGGGGCCGGCAAGAGCACCGGAGTCTTTCGCTTTCACTACACGCCTGGAGCCGGAAATGGGCACGGCGCAATGAATTCCACCGTGGAAGTTCTAGGAGGCGTGAGTAACGGCAACGGCGTCTGCGGCATCGGCAGCAATGGCCCAACCGCGACGGCGATCGGCCCGGATGGCAATCTCTATGTGGGCTTTTCGAAGGTCAGCAACATCATGCGCATTGTCGCGCCCCAAGCGGAGCCGCTCCCGTGCTCGAACGTTCAACCTAACATTGCTACCATCAGCAACTCTCAGAATGATCTGGGACTGGGCTGGATCTTGCACGATTTGTTCGGCGACAGCACCTTCGACCCGGTGCGATGGCCAAATGCGGACAGCTGCTTCACGCCTCAGAACGGATTCGTGACCTGTCCCGCGTCGAACTTCTTTAACGTAATTGTCCCGGCAGGTCTCCTCAGTGATCAGACCTATCCCGCATTGAACGGCAACACGTTGTACTACTGGACCCACACGGAGGTCGAGCGGATCGCGAATATCAGCAACAGTACCGGTCCCGTCATAACGCTGAATTTCGGCGGCGGGTTCCAGTTCATCGGCGCCTTGGCTGTGGACCGCGGCAACCCCGCCGGCGAGGTTCTCTACGTCGGTGACGACCCTGGTGGTTTAGGCGCAGGCACCGGACTGTGGCACCAGATTGTGGCTTCGCCACCGCCCGCTCCTCCGGGAACGCCCACGAACGTGACTACTTCGCCGGGAGACTCGCAGGCGACCGTGACTTGGACTCCGGCTCCGGATGGACAGCCGGTAACCAGTTTCACTGTTCACAATTCTTTAGCATCGAACGGAGTACGTGCGCCAGACGTGCTGATCACAGCGTCAGCCGGCAGCAGTGCTGTACCAACTACTGCCACAGTCACCGGCCTGACGAACGGCGCGTCGTACCAGTTCGAAGTCTCCGCGGCCAACGCGCTGGGATCCAGCGCTCTTTCGGCGCCGAGCAACCTGGTGGTCCCGCAGCCGGTCACGGTTCCGGCCGCGCCCATGGGCGTCGTCGGTCTGGCAGGAAACGCGCAGGTGTTGCTGGCCTGGAGCGCTCCTTCCAATGGAGGCAGTCCGATCACGAGCTATACGGTTACCGCTCTGGTCGGGGGCGTGCCGGCCGGTATCAGTGCGACTGCGCCGGGAACTGCGACCGGAGCAACGGTGAGTGGTCTGACCAACGGGACTGCGTACACCTTTACCGTGCACGCGATGAATGCGATTGGAAGCGGCCCGGAATCTGCGCCGTCCGCACCCTTGACGCCCACAGCGCCTCCCGCATCGCCCGACGTCTCGCTCACGATGACAGGGCCGGCTTCGGTCACCTTCGGAGCAAACGGCGTTTACGCGTTGACCGTCACCAACAACAGCCCCGTGTCTGACCCGAGCGTCGTCGTCACCGACGTTCTACCCAGCATCGGCGCTGCTCTGATTTCCGCGGTACCAAGCCAGGGCACGTGCCAGCTCGCCGATACCTCTTTGACCTGCTCGCTCGGCTCGTTGGCTGCAGGTGCCACCGCAAGCATCAACGTGACGCTCACCATGTTCGCAACCGGCACCAGCCAGGCATCGGCGGTGATCGACGATGCCGCCGGAAATCCACTGACGGATCCAACGCCCGGCGACAATTCCGCGAGTGTGACCACGGCTATCAGCGCGCCAAGCAGTACCACTGATATCCAAGTGACCGGTTCCACCCAGAACGGCGGCCCCGCTGTAGGCACCTCGGACACGTACACTTGGCAAATCAAGAACGGCAGCAACCAAATGGCGAATGCTGTGGCTTTTTCAACTACGCTGCCTTCGAATCTCCCGTTGATCAGCGCCAGTTCGCCGCAGGGAACCTGTATCGGCCCGACGCCCGGCAAAGGAGGCGTCATCAGCTGCGGAGCCAGCAACATTGCCGTGGGGCAAACGATGGTAGTGACTGTGAATGTGAGCCTGCCGGTTCAGGGAAGCGTTACGGTCACAGGCACGGCGACCTTCAGCGGCTCCGACACCAATGCGGCAAACAATTCATTTCCGGTGACGATCCAGGTTAAATGAGCCGCCTCCCGACAATAGCGTGGCTGTCGGTTGGACTTACGGCAGCGGACGAGCGTCAAGCACAACGCGGTGAACACGCCGACGAGTGGTTGCGCGACATTCGCGAGACGTGCCTCGCGCTCGTAAAGCAGGCGTTGCCGAAGAGCGCGCTGGGGCAAGCAGCAGCCTACACCTTAAATATGTGGGCCGAACTGCGGCGGTGTTTCGATTACGCCGAAGTGGAGTTGTCCAGCAACCTGGCGGAGAACTCCATGCGCCCGGTGGCGCTGGGAAAGAACTGGCTGCACGTAGGCAGCGCGCAGGCGGGTCCTAAAGTGGCCGCGATTCTTTCCGTGGTCGCATCCTGCCGAAGGCCGGGTGTGCCGGTGAAGGACTACCTCGCCGCCGTACTGCCCGGATTGAACCGACAGACGCTCTCTGAAGTTCCCCATCTCACACCCGCCCGCTGGTCCGCTGCCAGCGCCCGATCATCCCCTGGTTTCCTCTGACGGTTACGGCGAAACCGCCGACGCCACTTTTCCAGTCGATTAACTCAACGGCAGTTGCGTATGCGCGTGCACACGCGAAATAGCACGCACGATCTTCCGGTACGGCGCCTGTTCCAACCCGTCGAAAACCAGCAGTTCTCCGTCCCTCCAACTGGAGTACGCCCAGCGCGCCAGCAACGCCAGATGTTCCTCGCGGTCCTGAATCCTAGCCTGTTCGGGTTGCATCCCCGCCATGAGATCCCTAAGACGGCGGTCCAGTGACACGTCCGACGTCAAAGCAAAATCGATCACTGTCTGCCACGTTCCGGCGCAGCACAACCATAACTTCACCGCCTCGGGTTCCGCCGACCGAATGATGACGAGCGCAAAAAGCTTCTTAATATCGCGAACGAGATCCTCGCGCAGCGCAAGCAACGCCTCGATACGCTCAATCCGCTTGTGCTGGCGAGCCGCTTCTTCGAAATTCATCTCTTCGCTCAGACGATTCCGCGCCGACTCCGCCCCCGCCAATGCACTGGCGCCGCCCGTTTCCAGGAAGTGCGCCACCCGGTCTGCCTCGCTACGGTATTCCTCCACGCTCACGGCTTCCTGGCACGGCCGCAGGCACATGTTCATTTCGCCGTAAATGCATCCGGGGTGCTCCGGACGAGGCTCGAGATCCTCCTGGCAACGGCGAAGCTGAAAAAGATCGAGCAACTGCGAGTCAAACTGCTCGGCTGCCGCGCGAGTCCGAAACGGACCGTAGTAGAGTGATTTGCCACCAGTCAGCCGCGTCGTGATCTGCGTGCGCGGAAATGGATTCGAAAGGACGAGCCGCACGTAAGAGGGCAAGCGGAGACGTGTCAGCTTCAAGTACTGCTCGGGAAAGTACTCCTTCGCTAACACATAATGAATCAGCATCGACTCGAACCGCGACTGCGTCAACCAGAAATCGATGCGGGTGAAAACACCGCGAACGTTTAGCGACCGGCCGTGCGTTTCACCGGCTGGCCGCAGAATGCGCCCGAGCCTCCGCCGCAGCATGGAGGTCTTCGCCAGGTACGCCGACCGTTCCCCTGCCCAGACTACGAACACCGCGTCCGTGTTGGGTAGCTGCGCTAAGTGGTCGTCTACTGCGGAAGGCTCCAGCGTGCCAGTTGGATCCGGGATGGTCATCACTACCCACGGCTGAACAAGCTCTGGTAAACCTCGGCCCTGAGCGGTGGAATTCCGGCGAGTTGCAAGTTCTCGCGAACGTGCTCCGGTTTGCTCATTCCGATCAGTGCTACCGCAATGCCGGGTGTGGAGCGCGTGAATTGAATGGCGCGCTGCGCATCCGTCGAAGCTCCCAGAATTCGCGCCAAATCCTCAGGCAGGTTCCCGCTCAGCCGCGCCTGTAATAGCGAAGCACTGGCCACTACGGAAATACCGGCGCTTTGGGCAATGTCAAGCAGGCTCGGGTTGCCGCCGTGGTGCAGCACGGCTTCCGGCATCGCCAGGTTGAGCGGCAACTGGATAAACCGGAAATGGTGACCTTTGCCGCCCGCCTCCCGAGCCTGCTCGACCATGTGGGCGAGATCGAGTCCGTCCGCGGCGCCCGGCTGTCGCCGATAGCCATCCCACGTCGCGGTGCCGTAGTACCGGATTCGTCCCTGCGCGACAACCGTCTCCAGGAACGCGAAGGCGCGGCGAATCCTGGCATCGAACTCTTCCCGGGGAACAGAGCTGAGCTGCATTTCGGGATTGTGCACGTACATGACATCGATGGTCTCGACGCCCAGATTTCGGCGGCTGCGCTCCAGTTGGTCATCGAGAAACTCCGGGGCCATGCAATGAATGTCGCCAACAACCTCCGCGCCCGGCAAACCCGGCGGTATGGCGTCCGGAACCAGAAAACCTGCCTTGGTGCAAATCACAATCTCTTCGCGCGCGACTGAACCTGTGCGAAACAGCTCTTCGAGCGCCGCGCCGATATTGTGTTCCGATCGCTGGTGCCGGTAGTTCAGCGAGGTGTCGATGAAATTGACCCCCAGGCCCACAGCCTCCATCACCGACGCGACATAGCCATGATCAGTCGCCTCGTTCATCGCGCCGAGATAGGTTCCGATTCCGATGGACGACAATACGAGATCCTGCGCCGTCCGGTAGAAACCCGCGGCCTGTCCATTCGGAAAACGGGAAACGAGCCGGGCAGTACCCGAAGAAGTTGCGAAGCCGGAGGTCACCTTTTGATCTTAAGCGCAAGTTGCCGTGCGTGGTGGCCGGCGATAGACTGACTTACGGATGATGTGCCGCTTCAGCTTTGTTGCGTTCCTCGGGGTTCTCGCGTCCGGGCAACAACTGTTTCCCACCGCCACCTGGGCCGCACAGGCCGTCAACAACTACCAGGTTCATGCCAACCAGCTTTACCTCGTCGCAAACAACTACGAAGACAAACTTGACGTCTACGAACGCCGTGACGCGGCCACTCCGCAGCCCACCGTCATCTTCATCCATGGGGGCGGCTGGGTCAACGGGAGCAAGGAAGGTTCGCTGATGTCGCTTTTCCCGTGGTTCGCCATGGGATGGAACGTGGTCAACGTGGAATACCGGTTGGCCAAGGTATCTTTAGCCCCGGCCGCGGTCGAGGACTGCCTGTGCGCTTTGCGATGGGTGGCCGCCAACGCGAATCGCTTTCACATCGATACGGCTCGTCTTGTTGTGACCGGAGAATCCGCGGGCGGGCACCTCGCCTTAACGACGGGAATGATTCCCGAGAGCGCGGGACTCGATCGTGAATGCCCCGGTCCGGCATTGCCGAAAGTGGCAGCCATCGTGAACTGGTATGGCATCGCCGACGTCAACGACCTGCTCGATGGACCCAACCGCAAGAGTTACGCCGTCGCGTGGCTTTCGAGCATGACTAACCGCGAGGATGTGGCGCGTCGCGTCTCGCCGTTGACGTACGTTCGGGCCGGACTTCCCCCCATTTTCACTGTGCACGGCGATGCCGATCCGACCGTACCGTACCAGCATGCCATCCGTCTCCAGGCGGCTCTCAAGGAAGCTGGTGTGCCGCACGAGTTGTTCACCGTGCCGGGCGGCGGACATGGCGGATTCTCACGCGACCAGCGAGTCGCCATTTTCACCGCAATCCGCGCCTTTCTGGCAAAAAACGGCCTCGCCTCCGGCATTCCCGACGCGCAGTAGAAAGCGCCGGACACGTCAAGGGTGGATCTTTTCGCCGTTTTCCAGCATTTTGACAAACAGGGCGATTCGTTTGGCGCGGGTCTCGGGCCTCTTCGCCGTCTGGATTCGAAACAAAAAGGCGTAGCGGTTACTTCTATCGAGTGAGGCAAAGGCCGCTTTCGCCCGGGGACTCGTGTTGAGGGCGGCCTCAAAGTCCTCAGTTGGCGTGGCGGTGCTTGGCGAATCGTACGCCTGCTCCCAACGTCCATCACTCTTGGCGCGATCAACCTCACGTAATCCCGCGGGCTTCATCCTGCCCGCTTCGACCAGGGCAAGCGCCTTTTCCCTGTTGATCTTCGACCAGATGCTCTTCTTCGACCGTGGGAGGAATCTCTGCAGCCAGGTATCGTCGCTCTCGCCTTTCTTTTGGCCGTCGATCCAGCCGTAGCAGAGTGCGGACTCCAGGGCTTCCTGGTACGTGAGAGATTTAACCGCCGAGGATTTCTTGGCGAGCCGCAGCCACAAGCCCCCGGATGCGCTGTGATGCTCCTCCAGCCATGCCGTCCACTTCGTCTGGTTTTCGAAAAACAGTATTAAGTCCGGGGAGCGTTTGCGGCGCGGGTCCATGACCCATCAGTATAGGACCCGGCGAGGACGGCGGTTATGCTGTGGCCGCCATCTCCTGTAGTTTTTCGAACGGTACGATGGGGTCATTGGCATGCCGTTCGTGGTGGCGCTGGGCCATGGCGGCAACACGCTGTACTTCCATCTGGTCGAACGGCTTTTGCAGAACGTCGTATCCGCCCAGGTTCAACACTTCCGCCCACAGACTTTCATCCGCATCCCGCGACATCACCACGATCGGCAGATGTTGGCTCAGAGTCTCGAGGCTGTTCAGAAGGTTTCGCCACATGCCGTCCGGCAATTTGCACTCACAAAGGATCACGTCGGCTTCGGCATGGGACAGATATGTTCGAGCCTCTTTGCAGGTTCTTACGGTTCGGATGTTCCAGTTGTGAGGCCGAAGAATTTCAATCAGAGACTGTTGATCGGCTGGATATGGCGTAACAGCCAGGAGGGTCGATGTTTTCATAGGGTCTCCTTTCTCCAAGAGATTTCGACCCATACGTGGGGGGAGGCTCGACGGCGCGGTCAGCGCAAGAATCTTCTATTCCTATTACCAAGCTACGGCGCTACTTTGCGGCCTGTCCAATAGAAACTGTTTATGGGACCCATTCGCAAAACAAATCTAAAGGGAAATGTTTCGCCTGTGGGCCCCACTCCAGGTCGAGTATCAGTTGCCGTTATTGGGTGCGCCGTCCAGGGTCCGGTCACCCATCGTAATCACGTCGTAATAAGCCGTGCCGCAACTCGTGGCCGCGAACGAGCAGGAGTCGTCCGCAAGCACCAGTTGCAGTACCCTATGGTTCGGGAACTGCGAGAAGTATGTCACCACCTGGCTCCAGGTGCACGTCATGGCGTTGCCGCATGTCGCGACTGGCGATGGCGTCGAGCTGTCGAATTGCGAGAGGTCCCACCGGGCGACAGGATCATCTGTCTTCGCAAGATCGTTGAATGTCCACGTGTTCGCAAGACACCCACCGCCGAATGGAAGGGTCCCAAGATAGCCGAACGCATTGTGCGCATTCGGATCATTGTTCTTACCTGTCAACGATACCTGAATCTGAAAGCGCGGGGAACCGCCGCTACACGTCCGGTTCACGAAGAAATACTTGAGCGACAGCTCGTCGGTCAGGCTATTGACTTGAACCTGGCCATTGATGTTTCGAACCAAGGCTCCGATTACAGTCGGTGTAGTGGTTACTGTAATCACCGAATTCGTGTTGTTCTGCGGATCCTGACCCGCTTGCATACCGCCAACAAACTTGAAGTTGCCGCCGTTGTTCTCGTTGCCTGAACCATCGGCCGCGCAAAGCAAGCCTGTGGCCCCCAACACACACGCAACAGACACAGCGTAGGGAAATAATGATGTCCTCATGGATCGTAGGACACCTTACACCACGAACTGTTACCCCTTTTTTCGTGCTCCGCAGTGCAACTTCACCACTTCACCGGGACACCAATTTCCAGCGGCCAGACTTCCGTGCCCGGCACATCCTTTAATTGATCCTTAAGTGCCTGGGGAGTCCCGGTCAGAAGCGGAAACGTGTCGAAATGCATCGGAACAACCTTCTTCGACTTGAGGAGGCGGCAAGCCTGAGCGGCTTCCAGCGGACCCATTGTGAAATGATCTCCGATGGGTAAAAAGGAAAGCTCGGGGTGATACAGCGTCTCGGTCAGTTGCATATCCGTGCAGACGTTGGTGTCGCCCGCAAAGTAGAACTTGCGGTTGTCGGGAAGATGAACCACGTAGCCGCACGCCTCGCCGCCGTATACGATCTGGTCGCCATCCTGAATGCCGCAGCTATGAACAGCATGAGTCATGGTGAACTTTACAGGGCCAACCTTCTGCGTGCCGCCCTTATTCATCGGGCTGCACTTCTCCACCCCCTTCGACGTCAGCCACGCACACAGCTCGTAGATTCCAATCACCTGCGGTGAGAACTTTTTCGCAAGGGGAATGACATCGTGAATGTGATCGAAATGACCGTGCGACACCGCGATAATATCGATACGGTCGAATTCGTGCGACTTGGGATACTTGGGATTGCCGTCCACCCAGGGGTCCATCACAATCACTTCGCCGGAGTTGAGGCGGAACTGGAACGTCGCATGGCCGAGCCATGTAATCTCTAACATTGGGGTCAGAATCCTTTCTGGCTTGGAGTAGAACTCTTGATTGCCGGCAGTTGGATGCCGTCGCCGTATTTTGCGATACCGGGAATTGTCACGGGAAGGCGGCCGGTCAGCGAAATCTCTCCAAACATCGCCTTGACGGCGGCGTTCTCCGATGTGGATGTGGTGCTAAAGGTCGTCGCGTATGCCTTCACGCCCGGAAAACTCCGGATGAGATATGGATTCCCCAGCGCGATCATCGCAACAGGAGCGTGCCCGGACGTAAGCGTATTGACAAGGCCCGGATACTCGCCGGCGAGCGCCACATCGCCCCGGTACGCGGCGACGCTCACGAACGCCGCAACATAGACGGCGCCGCAAGATGCTGTCCCTTGTGCTACGGCGTCAAGATCGGCTTTCGACATGCCCGGATCGAGCAGCGTGACTTTCATACGCGGTGAGCGCTTGTGGATTTCGTCGATCATCCTCCGTCCCTGCTGCCCGGAACGGCTCTCGCTGAGAACCAGCGTGCAGGCATTCTCCGCGGAACGCACCGGAAAAAGGTCGCCGTCGTTACGAACCAGCGTCACGGCGTGGTCAGCCACCGCCTCGGCGCGTTCATCGGCTTCCGGCGACCCAATCACTTCCGCGATTTGATCCAGGTCTACCACTTTGCGCTTGGCCAACCCGACCCGGGCTTTGGCCGAGAGGACCCGCAGAACGCTCTGGTCGAGTCGCTGTTTGCTGATCCGCCCGCTCTGAACCGCCGCCACCACGCCGTTAATTGCATCCTCAGCCTTTAGTGGCATTAGCAGAACGTCGGCGCCGGCCTCGATAGCGCGCACGGCTGCTTCGCCGGTGCTGAACATTTCCGACAGCCCTTTCATGTCCATGGCGTCGGTCGCAATGATGCCCTGAAAGTCGAGTTCGTTGCGCAGCACACCGGTAAGAATCGCGGACGAAACGGTGGCCGGAATATTTTCGGGCTCCAGGGCCGGCACGGCCAGATGCGCGGTCATGATGGAATCCACCTTCGCCGCTACCGCCGCGCGGAACGGCTTCAGTTCAACGCTCTCGATGCGCTCCTTCGGAGCATCCAGCCTAGCCAGGCCCATGTGACTATCCTGCGCAGTGTCGCCGTGTCCCGGGAAATGCTTGGCCGTGATCAGCACTTGGACCTTGGGGTCCGAATGGGCGCCTTCAATATACGCACGCACGTGCGCGGCGACCTCGTCCGGATTCTCGCCATACGAGCGGATGTTAATGATTGGATTGTCCGGATTGTTGTTGACGTCCGCGTCGGGAGCGAAGACCCAATTCACACCGAGTGCGCTGGCTTCCTTCGCGGTGAACGCTCCCTCGAATCGCGTATCCTCCAGGTCGCGCGCGGCAGCGAATGCCATGTTGTATGGCCACGCCGTGGTCGATGCCACCCGCATGGACGCGCCACGTTCGAAATCCGCCGAGACCAGTAATGGGACTTTCGCCAGGCGCTGCATGCGATTCAGAAACGCTGCCATGGCATAAGGTTCGGCGGCGCGCACCGACCCATTCACAGTATGACCAACGACAATCAGTCCTCCGATCTTGAGGTCGCGCACTAAATGCTGGTAATGCTTGAACTGCGCGGATCGGACGTTTACGCTTTCGCCATAACAGGGCATGACGATCAACTGCGCGACCTTCTCGCGCAGCGGCATCGCTTTCATCCACCGCTGAGCGACGGGGTTGATCTTAACTTTGGGAGGTTTCGCCGGAGTAGAAGCCGCCAGATAACAAATCAGAATTGTCACCGCGGAGAAAGTGCGGATCAAGTGCATCTGACTTTACTATAACTGGCCCGGTCTGGTTTCCTGAACCGCTAAGCGTTCGCCGTGCGGGCGACGCCTGTCACGCGCTTCTGCGAGCGCGGTGGCTTCCGTGGACTGCCCTTACGCGCAACCCGGGTTACCGCCCGGATGAGGTGCGCCACTTCCTGCGCGCTCTTCTGTATTACAGCGTCGGCGCCCGTAGTTGCTTCGTTCAATCCCAGCGTATCCGTCCAACCGGAAATCAAAATGACTGGCGCGCCGATGTGACGCTCGCGCAACTCACGGATGAACGCGATCCCGTCCATGTGAGGCATTCGGTAGCCAGTGACTACAACATCAAACTGCTGCGCGGTGCATTGCTCAAGAGCTTCCTGCGGTGACAGGCAAGTCTCTACAGTATGGCCTTGTTCCTCGAGCACGGCACGGCGGGCCTTGAGGCCCATGCTATTGTGATCCACAATCAGAATTCGAGCCGAGACGTTGGATGCTGTCATTTGGGACTTCGTGAAAATTAGCAGAGCCGTAACCTGAGTGTCAATGAAGTTCTATCGAATTGTAAGATCGCAAGATCCATTTCTTGACTCTGCGTCATGAAACCGCTATAGCTGTCGCTCCTGCATCATCAGTCAGGAGGCCAACAATTATCTGCGCTATTCGGTGAGCTTGAGAATCATGCCTGTGTCTGTAACCACCCAGGCGTTGTGGGCATCGACCACTGCTAGCGTCAACTCGCTCGCCACTGCACGATAGTCGACATCCATGTCGATCCAGGTGTTGAGCGATCCCGTACGCATCATCTTTACCTTGCCCGGAACCGGAAGATCGTGAGACTTCCCTGGTAGTTCAATCGCAGCCGCAATAACGTCGTTGTCGTCGAGAATCGCCAAATCGCGCACGCTGCGGTCGGCGGCGAGAGGAAGCGGTTTTGCCTTCGCACCATCTTCGAATTGCGCGATCTCCGATGCACCGGCAGCCGAGTTCGGGAGCTGGTACAAACCAAGCGCGTAACTCTTTCCGAACCGGACACGAGTGAGCTCTCCGAGGCGCCGGATGTCAGCAGAGTCCCAGGTTTCGCCGCCATCCACGGTCTCAAGCAGAATCGTGGTACTCGGCGTGCGTCTCAAACGTGCGCGTTCAGGATCCATCCAATCCGGCAAGCGAGGTTGCGGCGGATTCGATGCGCCTACGATCAGGCCATGCCGTTTCTGCCGATCGAATGCGATCCAGTAATAACCGGTTGTTTCCGCCGAGGTCATCGGCGCCGCCGCCTTCTCCATAGGCTTCCACGTCACCCCGCCATCCCTGGTCTCCAGGACCAACTTGGGAACGCCAACAGCCCAGCCTCGCTGTTCGCTAACGAACAGAGTGCGAAGTAACCCTTTGTGCTCCGCCAGCCTCTTCCACGTTCGGCCTGAGTCGCCGGAACGCCAGATGCCGCCCTCCGTGACCATCCAACCGGTGCTGTCATTCAGGAAAAACAGCGAGAGCGGATGTTCTTTCACCTCGACCGTATCCCAAGTAGCACCACCGTTGCCCGTCACCAGCACCACGCCCTTGCCGTGTTTGCCTTCCTGCACAATGCCGGCCGCCATGCATCGTTGTGCCGAGGGACATTGAATATCGTTGAACACCAAAGCGGAGTTGTCTTTGTCGTAGAAGTATTGCATCTTCCACTTCTCGGCGTGCGCCGGAGCCAGGGCGGCCACCAACAGGGCAGTCGAGAACAGCCATCTCGCGCTGTCTAATCTAGTTCGAAACTCCCGGGGAGTACGCAACTTGCACCTCTTGTTTGGGCGTGTCCAGCCGCGACAGCAGCACCAGGCACCCGATTAGTTCGCCTACCGTCGTAAGCAGTTCCATTTCGGCCCCGGAGTGTGGATGCGCGTTGCGATGCTGGACGTTGATAACGCCCGCGACACGGTTCCGGATAATGATCGGCACCGAAAGGAAGGCTTCAAACGTGTCTTCGGGGAGATCGCGAAAAAACTTGAATCGCGGATCGTGATAGGATTCGCGCGAAATAGCCAACAAACGGCGTTCGCGTGCTACCCAGCCCGTCAGACCTTCATTTAACGTGAGGCGCACCTTCCCGACTGCTTCAGGATGGGGATTGTTGGATGCTTTCAGGACGAGCTCATCGTTTTCCAGAAGGTATACCAGGCACGAATCGCAGGCCATAAACTCAACGACGAGCGAGACCACCGCCTGGAGTACATCGCGGGTATTCTGGTCGCCGCGGACAAGAAAGCGGCTGATCTTCTGCAGAAGCCGAAGCTGCTGCTCCGTATGCTCGAGCTTTTGCTCGAGTTCTTTCGCTCTGGACACGACCTACATTATCGCGCGATAACGTCTGGAGGGTGAGGCGAAGTCCGGAACGCCTGAGACCTGCGTAGACTGTAAGCATGAGCCTGTTGGCGTTTTGACGCGGGCGGATATAAACAATGTTCGATTTTGCCAGCCGCTTTACGGTAATCGGCGAAGATACCAGCGACCTTCTCGAGTCGATTCAGAATACCTTCGATATCCGGTTTACTGCGGACGATTGCTTGCCGGAAACCGTTGGGAAGCTGTGCGATCTGGTAAAGAATCGACTGCGAGGGACAAAGCCATCACGATGTATGAGCAGCGTGGTCTTCTATAGCGTCCGTCGAACGATGATCGAAGTAACAGGATCGCGCGTGGAGGAAATCCTGCCAGCGGCTAGACTTGAAAGCTTGCTTTCAAGCGGTAGGAAACGGCGAAAGGAATGGGACGCGATGGGTACGCAGATCGGGCTCGAACTGCCGAAACTGGCCTTTTCCAGTCGCATGGAAGCGTGCCTCGCCATCGCTCATATCACGCCGGCTGTGGCCTTGATCGTTCTCATCGCTTCGAAGCTGCGGTTCGATGCCGGCATATGGCTGTTGATCCTTTTTATGATCGCCGCCGGAACACTGATCGTTTGGGTGGGCACTCGGTCCAAGCTGCAGTCAGTCGCAACCAACTTGCCGCGAAGATGCGACACTGTTCGGGGCCTCGTGAAGAGTATCGTCTCCAGGAACTTCGGAATTCTGTGTGCAGGTATCGGGGGTTGGAATGATCGAGAAGTATGGGAGGCTCTCCGCCAATTGATCGCCGACGAAACATCAACGAACCTGGAAAAGATAATGCCGGACACGCCTTTCCCGGACGGGCTCGGTATTTTCTGACAATCCCTTTTGAGGGACGCCCGCTTAACGCGTAACTTCAGGATTCCCAGTAGGCGGCGGAGCGTGATCGTTGGCCGCAGGCGGGCCGAGCAGTTCCGTCAGCACAGGCTTCAATGCATGTGCCCAGACCTGGTACCCCTTCACAGTCGGATGTAGTTTGTCATGCGCGTTCATGATCCCTTCGAATAGCGTCCCATCGCTGCTCGCGAGCCTGTCGTTAATGTTCAGATACCGGATGGTCCGCCCATCGGCTAACCGCGACAGGTTTTTGTTGATCTTGTCGATGACCGGTATGAGCGTCATATGGTCGTTCCGCGGAAAGATTCCCATGACAATCACCGTGGCGGCCGGCGCTTTGGCGCGGATCACGCGCACAATCGCCTCCAGGCCGCGCGTTACTTCGTGCGCTTTCGCGTCGACATCCCCTTCCAGCGAGGCACTCCCGACGTTGTTCGTCCCGGCCAGCAACACGACCACTTTTGGATTTACTCCGTCCAACTCGCCATTCTCCAGACGCCATAAAATGTTCTGGGTCTGATCGGCTCCCCATCCGAAGTCGGCCGCATTCCAGCCGTGAAAGTTCTGCTGCCAGTTCGCGAGCAGGTCGGGATAATCGGTCGCGCCCCACCGCCGCGCGATCGAATCGCCTTCAAAGTAGACATCAATGCCGCCCTGCTTGGCTTTCGCAAGAAGTTGCGAGTGAGCGACGAGGGAGTTTGCGTCCGTTCGGAAGACCGGCTGGTCCGCCGGAAGGCGCCACGGCGCCGGGTGATAATCGAACCATTTGTCCGCCCAGGGGATGAAGTACTTCCAGTTGGGCGCATCCGTATGCCCGCCGTCGTGCTGCCGCCACGCAAGTTGCCCATCGAGGAGCCCATGATTCACCGGCGGCATCATAGCGGTGCGATAGTCCTCGGCGACCCCGAGATCTTTCGCGCCGAGCAACCTGAACACGGGCTCGGCCGCGACGGTCGCCATGAAACTGCCGCGTTGGTCGAGCCATTTGGCATCGCCTTTTTCAGGGACCCCATAGCTGATGAACGTCAACCTCGGCGCGCACAAAGCAATCAGCTCGTTCGAATCGGCCGGTAAATCGCCAGCCGTCTTGCTTCCGAACGAAGCCTCGCTCGCGCCATACTTTAGGAAGTTGCCGGCCATCCAGTGATACTCGCCGGAGCCTGTCAGGTTCTCCACGGCCTCCCCAAAGTTGCGCCGGTGCGGTTTGGCGCCACCTTCCCCGGAGGAACCCACGAGCACAACGGCGAAGCGTGAATCGAACGCCATGGTGACAAGCGCGGCCTTGCCGTAACGCGAGACGCCTTCGATACCGGCGTGGCGTGCATCGATCGCCTTGTCGGTTTCCAGGTAATCGAGAGCGCGGGAAGCGCCCCAGCCCCATGCGCGCAGCGATCCCCAGTCATCCGGTTTTCGAGGCTGCCCCTTGTTCGTTAGCCCGATGATTCCCTTCGTCAGGCCAGCGCCGTTATCGGGTTGAATGCTGCCCGGATCGAGTAGCGCATAAGCCCATCCGCCTGCGATGAGTTGCTCGGTCGAAGGCGGGTCAGTCCCTAGCGCGGCCTTCAACTCGGGCCGGCTGGCGAACATTTCGGCCATTCGCTTGAGAAACGCAGCGCTGCCGAACATGACCATCACCGGCACGGGACCCTTCGTGTTTGCCGGCGTCACCAGCGTCATTTGAATGTCCACGTCGATGGCGGGGCAAGAGGAATTGTCCGCATGTCCGACGAGCTGCTTTTCGATCGCGGGGAAAACGCCGATTTTCGTGTTGGCGGTGCTTTTGACGGACCAGGTCACCTTCGGCACGTTGGGTGGAACGCGGCCGAGAACTTCACGCTCGAAATCTTCGATGATCTCGGGGCGACGCTCGTTCCACCACTGGTTCGCCGTAGTGACTTTCTGCCCGTTCTTCAACGTGAGCGCATCGGGAAGACTCGGGAAAGGATTGGCAAGCGACTCTTCGTAGTTGGCGTGATTCGGGGCATTCTCGTTGCCGCTCGGGCCCGCCCGGAGGGCCTTGATGCCGAGTTGCTCCATCATGTTTTGATGGTCCTGGGTGGCGGTCCAGTTCATCGGCTGGCAGCCGCTCGTAGCCGGACTGTCTGACTGCTGCGCCGAGACGAATCGACAATTGATGAGCGCTACGGCGGTGAATACAGCGAATTTGAAGACTGATGGTCTCGAATGCAGCGACGCAGTCATGTTTGAGCCTCGAACAAAATGGTATCGGAGAATGCCCCGCGGACGCCAGCGCGCTGGGTTTTTCGACCGATATAATCGCTCTTGTTCGCAACGCGCAGGCGAAACCGCCTGCTCCGCAGCATAGCCGCAACTAACGGAAACTCCCGGGTTGGAAAAGGTGGGGCAGGCTGAAGGCCTGCTCCACCCTTCCATATCCTCCAAATCGTCGCGGGACGCGAAGAGTCAGAGGCTGCGCAATACTTCGAGTGCCGGCTTTATGCGGGCGGTATCAAATCAGCGACCGCTAAAAGATGTACTTCAGCTCGAGTTGCAGCCTTCGCGGGTAATTCGCCTGAATCGATCCGATGCACTGGCCGAAGTTCACGTTCGTGAAGCTCACGCTGGGGGCCGGGTACAGCGGATGGTTCAAAGCATTGAGCGCCTGCGCGCTGAAGCGGAGGATGTGGTTTTCACGGATGCGGGTGTCCTTGTTAATGGACACATCCACGTTGTTGCTGCGCGGACCGCGCAGACCGGAGAACCGATACGGGTTCACGCGGTAGTGGTTGGCCGGCTGTGCCGAGGAAGCGGTCACGAAGGGCGAGGTGTTGAACCAGCGGTCCGCTGTCCGCTCGTCTAACGGGCGAATTGCCGTGCTCGGATCGGCGGTCAGAAAGTAATCGCCGCTGTTGTCGCGCGTGGTGCGGGCGAAATTGAAGAACGGCGATTGAATCGCCGTTAGGCTGATCGGAAAGCCGCTCGAGAATGCCCACGAACCGCTGACCTCCCAGCCGCCTACCAGCCGCTCCACTAACCCATGCGTGTTCGAAAGCAGCGCCCGTCCCTTGCCGAAGGGAAATTGATAGATCCAGGCGGTGGTGATGCGGTGCGGAATGTCCTGATCGGAGATCTCGCGCGAAGGCATTGGATCGGCCATGTTCAGGTACTCGATGGCTTGCATGGTCTTCGAGTACGTGTAATTGGCTGATACCATCAGACCCCGCGAGAGCCGCTTGTCGGCGCGCAACTGCAGCGAATGGTACCAGGAATAACCCTGATTCGTGGTCGTGCCAATCGACCCGTATTGCGGATATGGCAGCAGCAACTGCCAGCGGGCGATGGTCGTACTGGTGAAGCTGGCCGGGGTGCCCAGCGGCATCGTCAAACCGTAGAACGGATTAGGAACCGATCCTGTGATATAGCCGTTGCCACAACCCTGTCCGGTCGTGCAGGTGTTCGAGTTGTCCCGGGTTGGGAGCGTGCTCAGATATTGATCTGGCAGAGCGTTGAGGTTTCGGAAGATCTCCTGGTGAATCCCCTTGTTTCCGACGTACGCGCCCTCGATCACTACTCCGCCCGGCAATTGACGCTGAACGTCAAATTGCCAGCGGTACATGGTCGGCATGAGCGGGTTCTGGTTGAACACGTTGGTCACGTTCTGGCCCGTGTAGGTCTGTCCGCCCAGGGTGTTCCCGACGGGCTGCAGCAGACTGTCGAACGGATTCGAAAGCGTCCGCACGAGTGTTGTTCCATCGGCGGCGAACGCGCTGAATGGGGTTTGCTGGCTATAGCCGGCCTGGTAGACATCGCCCCGCCGCTCACCCAGGAATCCCTGGTAGATGCCGAATCCGCCGCGCAGGACCGTTTTGTTTGTCAATTGGTATGCGAAGCCGAAACGTGGCAACAGGTTCCTCTTGGGCGTGTTGTATAGTTCGCCCGAAGTGCCCACGCCCGCAAACGTCAGCCCTCCCTTAACCTGCCATTGGCCTGCCGGCAGAATCATTTGGGACGCGGTACTTGAAGCGTATGCCGCCTGGGCCGCAGCCGCGAAGGGTGGCACGTAGGCCGGATCGAAAGCCTTAACGCTGCGGTCGTACCGTTCCGTCAAAGGCGTTTCGAATTCCCAGCGTAAACCGAGATTCAGGGTCAGTTTCTTGGTGACCTTCCAGTCATCCTGGAGGTAAAAGCCCCAGGCCATCGACTGCTCGGCGTAGTTGCCCGGAATGTTCACATAGGTATTGGATACGCTCGGAATGCCCAACAGAAGTGCTGCCACCGACTGGCCGATGTTGCTGGGAGCGGTCGGCGAATTGTCCTGCGGACCTCGCGTGTAGGTCGCGTCAAAGTTGAATCGGCCGGTCTGGTCGCCGGCGAAGAAACCGTCGGTTTCCCTGTAGGAGCGAAACTCCATACCCGCGCGAAGCGAGTGTGTGCCAAAAGTCTTGCTCAACGTGGCCTCCAGCGAATGCGTGTCAACGGGACGGTACTCGCCGGTACTGTTGCCCGTGCCGAGATAGTTGCTCAGATCGACGCGGGGGAAACGCCGGATATTCGCCGGAATCAGGTTGTTATAGGAAGCCGGAAAGCCCAGCGTGGTGAGATCGAACCCTTGGGCGTCCGGATTGTTGTCCGAAAAACGGACAAAACGGTTGTACCCATAGCGGACGTCAAACACCGTGGTGGGGTTCAGAATGAAAGTATCATCGAAGACCGCGTTGTGCGATTCGAACGCAAACGCAGTCCCGGTCGAAACGTTGTTGAAGTAGTTGTTGTAGTTACTGTTGCGAATGTACTTGCTGTAACGGGCGTACAGTCGCTGTTTGTCACCGATGTTGTGATCGATGCGTCCGGTGGTGGTGTAGTACTTGGCTTTCTCGGCCAAATCCGGCTCGAGCATGTTGTTGGTGAAATCCGACAATGCCGACCCCGCCGAACTTGGCGTCGGATAGTAGTCGTTCAGGATCTTCATGCCGACGGGATTCCAAAGGTTTTTGGGGATCTTGTTATTGGGGAATGGATCTTCCACAAATCGTGAGCCGACCTTCTGCCGGCTGTACGGATTGTAGATCTGGTAAGCCGACCCAAGGTTCAGCAGTGCTGAGAAATCACCGTTCTTCATGTCCGGGGTAGGCACGTTGGGTGTGGTGGCGTCGTAGCGCGGCCGAGAGTCGTGGATACCCTCATAGCCGAACATGAAGAAGGTTTTGTTCTTGCCGTTGTAGATCTTGGGAAGCCAGACGGGCCCGCCCACCGTGCCGCCCCAGCGGTCGAAGCGAAAGTCCGGCGTGGGATTGCCCACCTTGTTCACGTAGAAATCGTTGGACCAAAAGTCCTTACGCTGGAAGCCGTAATACACGGTCCCATGAAATTCGTTGGTGCCAGACTTGGTGCTCAAATTGGTCACGCCGCCCGCGGTGTTGCCCACCGCCGCATCGAAGGTTGCGGTCTGTACTTTGAACTCCGCCAGCATGTCCGGAGTAGGCACGTACGAAGCGATGACTTCGTTTTCGTTGGCCGTGGCGGTAGCCGGCGAGCCATCAAGCGTGATGTCGCTAGTCAGGCCGCGCGCGCCGTCCATCGAAAAATTCGCGATGTGGCTGGGCTCGAACGGCCGGTCGAGCCGTCCGTTTCCCTGAAACGAAGTTCCCGTTGAGAGGCCCATTAACAGGAACGGGTTCCCGTAGGAGAACGGAAGATGCATGATTTGAGATGCGGTAATGACGTTTCCGAGCGAAGCCGTCTCGGTGCCCAACAGCTCCGCACTGCCGGAGACTGTGACCGACTGCTCAGCGTTGCCGACTTCGAGAGTCGCGCTGACCTCGATGCGGTCCGCGATCTGCAGCACGACGTCGTTCCGCACAAATGTTTTGAATCCGGACGCCACTACCCTGACCTGGTAGTTACCAGGAAGCAGCAGCGGCGCCGTATAGTAGCCCTCCGGATTAGTTTTCAGCGAAACCGTGACTCCCATGGCCTGATTCAGCACGTAGACATCGGCATTGGGAACGACGCCTCCCGTGGCGTCGGTAACGCGGCCCAAGATTGTGCCGCGAGTCTCCTGCGACCATCCTGTGACGGCCAGCAGAATTGCCATCACACTCGTTGAAACAATGTGACGCAGCATATCCACCCCGCTGACGAAACTGATTATTTTGGCTCTCGCCGTTTTCACCCAAACGGCGCGTGGAAGGATCTTCCGCGCTGGCAGGTTTTAGACCCCGGGTTGAAATTCAACCGATGACACTATACGGCTGCGATCTTCCGAGGTCAAACCAAAATAACTGAAGCATATCTTTAGTCCGGCTGCGCTGACGCGTTCAGGTGCGCTTGAACAGCAGCAAAACGCGCAGGTAGAATCAGTCTTCTGTTTCACCGTTCCGCGTCAACGTTCCTACGTCGTGCTGCACACATAGTGGATGTTGTTGATTTTGGGCGCAACGCCGAAGGATGCGACGCAGGAGTGAGCCGGGCGCGACGCAAATTCCGGGCCTTGCGTCGCGCTCAACCGGGTGACGCGGTCTAGTGGGGCGGCCTGGGGTTGCGCATTGGCTCCTCTGGCTACAGGATGGGTCCCGACCTTTGGAATTGACGTAGCAGTTGGGGGTAAGTTGTTGGGGGCGAGGTGGATATTTTGTGTGGAATTTTGGGAATGGAGTGTGGGGCGCTGTTTGTGGGGTAGCGGGGGTCCGGCAAACTACTCCGGCCGCGGATTCACTCGGATGTCTCGGAGATTTTTGCGTCGCTGGACGATCCGGAGTGCGCTGGCCCCCAGGGCGGCAACACAAACGACAACGATCAACTCACGCACCCAGGCGCCCGCCGCCACCGAAACCGTGATGCCCGTTACGGCCGTAAGCCATACCGCAACACAGATTGGGCATTTCGGCAGCAACAGCAGGACGGCCGCCGGCACGATTCGCGCGGCAGCAGTGGGGACTCCGCGGGCGAGGCGGCGCTGCCGCCCCTCGCCCATGCTGCACTCCCCGTGCATCACGCGCCTTCCTGGTGCTCGCAGCACTGACCCATTTCGCGAGGCTTCTCGTAGCCGGCTTTGGGATCGACCGCATAATCATCGCTGTATTTGTCATGGTGCCGGAGCCACGACATCGTGAATGCCAGGCCATCTTCATCGCGGCCCTTGGGAACGAGGTCGAGGAATTGATACGCGCCGATCAGTGTGTCGAGACCGCGCGCGTAGGTTGAATATGTATGGAAGACTTCACCGCCCTCATCCTTAAAGAACACGCTCAGTCCGGGCGCCTCCTCCAAGCCGAAGCGATTCTTGCCGTAGTTGTAATCCACTTCGCCCGCGAGTTCCTCCGTCGTGAAGTGCACGCCATAGTCGTGCTGGAAATCGGTGCCGAACGCCGAGACCCAGGGGAATCTCCAGCCCATGCGCTTTTTGAACGCCTCAATTCGCGATATGGGCGCGCGAGATACTACCGCAAACGTTACGTCGCGGTGCGCGAGGTGGATCCGTGGCGGATCGAAGTGGTCGGCCAGGAACGAACAGCTCTTGCATCCTTCTTCCCAGGCCGGACCGAGCATGAAGTGATAGATGATCAATTGGCTTCGTCCACGGAAGAGTTCGTCAAGAGTCAGCGGGCCTTCGGGACCTTCGAACACGTAATTCTTCTCGACTCGTTCCCACGGCAATTCGCGGCGCTGCCGGCTCAGTTCATCCCGCTTGCGAGTGAATTCCTTTTCAGCGGCCAGGTGCTCCACCCGCGCCTTGCGCCATTCGTCCCTCGACACCACCTTATGTTGCGTTCGTGTTGCTGTCATCGGATTTCCTTTCTGTGGTTACACACGGGCACACGTATCCTGTGACGTTCCGTGCGGGTTTCGATCAGCCCTGTTTCGGGGGGATTCTGATTCTCGCCTGAGCCGCTTCGGCTTCGGCGTCCTCTTTAATGCGCAGGAGATGGCTCGACCACAGTTCTTCGAAGCGGCCGACCCACCGCTCATAGATCTGCCGGATGGGCACGACGTTCAGGGAGTTGATGCGCTGCCGGCTCTCATCACGTGTGTGGACCAGGCCGGCTTCGCGCAGCACGTCGATGTGTTTCATCACGCCGAAGCGTGTCAGGTGTGGAAAGGCCCCCACAATTTCGCTTGTGGTGCGGGGACCCTTGCGCAACAGATCGAGAATTGAACGCCGCGTCTTGTCCGACAAGGCCTTCCACACGCCATCCAGGTCGTCTTCGGACATTTAGCTCGTTTGCGCGTTGGCCCGAGCTGCACAATCCTTGGCGACCCCCTCGAGGATGTGCCGCCAGCCGCTGGATATGCCTTCCCGATGGGCCGGATCGATGAGACCGATAGCGCGGTGGCGGAAGTCCACGTGCGTTCCTCCAGGCCGCTGTTCGAGCTTCACTTCAATATGGTTCAGCGCCGGGTAAGACATGAACATGGGCCCGCTCAGTTCCAACAGCACGGGCGGCTTGATAACCTGCACATGTCCCCACAGGTGACCGATGCCGTTGCCGCGATCCCGGAACCAGCGTCCGCCGGGCCACTCCTCCAGCAGCATGTTCATCGATTCGCCCTGTGCGTTGGTGCTGCCCTCGCCAAGGCGGTGCAGCACGCTACGAAAGACGTCGCCGATGTCGGCTTTGATGTCGATGTTCTGGGTGATATCCAATGTGAGATCGTCGAGTGTCATGTTTGAAAGGTTTCTCCTTACGTGACTCTATAGTAACGTGACTATATGGTCACGTCAAGCATTTTTTTAATGCCCGGGCGACCTCAGCCAGGTTCATGGAGATTCGGCGACCTCTTTGGAGGCGAGGGCACGAGCTTCGATCATGTGGCGCACATCGGCTAACGGTAGAGGGTGCAATGGAATCAGGCGATCAAGAAGGGTGAGTGTCCTGGTGAGATCCGGAAGGGTGGCCAAGGCCAACGCTGCGACGAGGAACGCGTGGATGCAGAGTTGGTGGTTCTGTATCAGGGTGTTTAACGTTTCCTGGTATGCGCCGGTGCGGAACATGGCGACACAGATCGAAACAGGGCAACAGGGCCGGCGGCCGATTCGATTGGAGTCAAGTCAACGGCTACCTTCCTATAATCCTTTTCTTCGACCGCCGGCCGGGTAAACGGGGCGTAAACTAACGAAGAAGGAGCGTCTAATGAAGCGTCCGCTCGTCAGTCTTCTCGCTGCACTGGCGCTTAATTCCCCGGCATCTGGACAGAGCGCGGCTTTTGAAGTAGTCTCGATCAAGCCAGCGCCTCAGAACAAAAAGGAACTGCAGCAGCACTTGGGAAAGCAAATTGATCCGGCCATGGTTAATTTCGGGGGAGTCTCCCTCCTCATGTTGCTCACGCAAGCTTATGGGCTGCATTCCTTCCAGGTGGTGGGCGAACCCGAGTTGAACACCACACGATTTAACATTGTGGCCAAGCTGCCGACCGGGTCCTCCACTGCCCAAGTACCGGAGATGCTCAAGACAATGCTGTGGGAGCGCTTCCGGCTTGAAGCACACCAGGAGACACGGGAGTTCGGGGTCTACGCTCTCACTGCACCGAAGGGCGTTCCCAAGATTCCCCTCAAATCGGCGAGTGACGATCCCGCCCCCGGTCGGGGATTACCACCTGGCACCATGTCGCAGGCGGCGGATTTCATCAATCAGTACCAATACCTCCTGCAACTCAGCCGACCAGTGGTTGATCAAACCGGTGTAGAGGCCGACCACATCGACCTATCGTCGTTCGTGCAGCCGTTGTTGAATGCTGCGATCGCCGCAAAGAAAGACGGCGCCGACGCCATGGAGGTGGAGAGCGCTGTTCTGGGCGCCGTCCAGAAACTCGGGTTGCGATTGGAGCCGCGCAAGGCTTCCATGCCCGCGTTAGTCATCACTCATATCGAGCTGACGCCGACGCCAAACTAGTGGCCGGGCGGCCTTTTCGTAGTGCACTACTACGGCCGCTCAAAGCGGCCCTTCCGCAGTTGAGAATGATATGTGGGCTTATCGGAAACTGCTGGCTGCGGTTCCACAGCGCCACTCCCAGGTGCCTCGATCCAGATTGAATGACGAATCGAATGCTAGTCGGGAAGCGGACCTGCGTGGTTATGGGGATCTATGTATTAGTCTTACCCCGTTTTAGCGCATCGAATCCCCACGCATCTCGATACTTCGGCGCTTTAGAAGAGTGACCCAGTCCTGCTTTCCAAAACTGACCCGTCGCAGTCTGCGCGAGCCGAGGAGAAGCCCAAGGGCTGGTTCATTGCGCGCATTTCCCGGCGGATTCCCAACCTTCTAGACCGCAACGCCACCGACCGACACCCCAGCACATGAATGCGCCTTGCTCATATTTCTTTTCTCCCCACAAGCAGCCGGGGGGCAATGGTACATTCTTTTGGGCCAGGACACGCACCAGGCGATTGGTGGCGCCATACGGCAGGCCCCACTCCTGACGATCCTGGACATCCTCGTAGATCAGCATTCGGTAGTCTTTCAATACCTGGAAAAGCTCGTTGTTGTGATACCCGCCTCCGACGGGCCGGACCCTCGCGGTGTCGATGTGAAACCCCTCGACCAGAATCAGGCCCCCAGGCTTCAATGCCTCCCAGACTTTGGGCAGGACCGCTTGTGGGAAGAAGTAAGAAAACAAGATCAAATCCCATTTCTCCTTGCCCCAATCAAAATCCTCGTAGGGCGTGACGAGGGTTTCAATGAGCAATCCACGTTTTTCGGCCTCCTTCCGCGCGACTTCGATTCCGACAGGGGAAAGGTCGAATCCAGTGACAGCCCATCCTTGCGAGGCAAGCCAAAGTGCATTGCGGCCCTGCCCCATCGCTACGTCCAAAGCACGCCCTGGTTTTCGCCCGCTGATCGTGCGGACCATAAACGCATTTGGCACAGCGCTGAAGACGTCACTACCCTTGGAATAGATTTCGTCATACGCCCTTCGATCACTCTCGTGAGGGTCCGGCAGTTTCGGCGGTTCCTGGGCCGCCGAGGAAAGGCAGGCGGAGAATAAAAGAAGTTTGGGTAGAAGTGGCATCGTTATTTCTTGACCGCTGCCGCCCTCACGAACGCCGTAATGTCGGTGCTCGTCCAGTCGATGGCGCCGACCACCTTCCGAATAATTCTGCCGTCCTGAATGATGTACGTCTCTGGAAACGTGTAGGTGCCAAAACTCTTACTGATGCGTCTGTCAGGATCGCGATACGTCTCCAGTGCAATCCGGTGATCACGCAAGAAGCGGCGGTATTTCTGAGCATCTTCATCTCCGCCGACTGCCACAACCACCACGTGCTCCGATCGAGATTTGCGCGCGAAATCGCTTAGAGACGGCATTTCTTTCACGCAGGGAACACAGGATGTCTCCCAGAAGTTCACTACGAGAAGATTGCCTCCAAATACCTCCGGCGTTATGTGCTTGCCCCGATCGGTCGTGATGGAGAAGGTGCGCGCACGGTCGCCATCTTTTGACAAATGATCGGTCTGCGCCGGTGCGAACCCGCAGATCAAGACCAACATCGTCAGGATTGTTGGATATCCCATGGATCGCGCGATAACCCGGGTCATTGCGTGCACCTCATTGGCAGAGTTCTCTCTGCAAGTGATATGACGATCTATCGTTCCTGTTTCTTCCCAGGGAAATCCGCTGTCCACAAAACTGCGCAGATGAGATGGACGTGGGATAGAGTATTGAATCTGTAAGGAGCCGGAGGTTTTGCGCCCCGGAGAGGATTAGGCTCCCCTCCAGGGCAGGAGTTTCTGGGAGTCATCACCTCCCATGGGCCCTCCCGAGAGTGCTACAAGCCATTCCGAAAATCAAGCGGTTCGGCGAAAACGGTCACCCCGCCGGCCGAGGACGCGTCGCTGTCTGCTGAAAGGATGCGAGCAGTCCTTTCGTCCGCGGCAGTCGAGCCAGCGATATTGCAGTGCGGAATGTCGGAAAGCGGCTCGGAAAATGGTCGCGATGGAAGGCGCAGCAACGGTACCGGGAAACAGCAGTTGGCCAAGCGAAACGCAACGGGCAAAGCCGGCGCTATCGTGAGCGCGTCAAAAGCCGTAAACCGCCAGAGCCAAAAGCGGACGAGGCCGCGAGGGTAATCACTCCGGAACATTCTTTTCGATCATCCTTGCGACCGGCCCGGCTGCTACGAAGGGTTCACACAGCAGCGGCGAAGCCCCTTGCAGCACTACTGTTCACGTGCTTGCAGGCACGCGATGGAGCGCGTCTACCAACGGGAGCTTCGCTTGAAACAGGCGCGCATTTAATCCCGAGATATTGATCCGCGGGCGGGATCGCCTTAACATTCAGCCTGTCCGATGAAACTGGAGTTTCACCAACTCGACCGTCGTTGGGAGCATTTGCGCGTGCACCATCCGGGACGGCAGCAGCGGTTGTTGGCGTCTCTGGCGGAGAGCGGCCAGCAGACGCCCATCGTGGTGGTTGCGGCCGATGGGCAGCCAGGCCGCCATGTGGTGATCGACGGCTACAAGCGCATGGCGGCGCTCGGGCAACTCGGCCGGGACACAGTGGAGGCCGTGGTGTGGCCGCTGACCGAAGAGGGACCAGCATGTTGAGCCAAGCGCAACGCACCACGATTCTGGAACTGTATACGCAGGGAGTGAGCAAACGGGAGATCGCGCGGGTGATGGGGATCTCGCGTGTGGCAGTACGGAAGGTCCTCCGCTCGAACTCCACCACGGTGCCGGAACTACAACGAGCCGAGAAAGCCGAATCGCACCGCCAACAGATCTTGGAACTCTTCGACAAGTGCAAGGGGAATCTCGTGCGAGTCCATGAGGAACTGGTGGCCACGGGCGCGGAGTTATCGTACCCCGCGTTGACGGCATTCTGCCGGCGGGCGGAATCGGACAGGCGCCGCCTGTGGCGTCGGGCCAATACCACTTCGATCCGGGTGAGGAGATGCAGCATGATACTTCTCCACACGAAGTCGAACTGGCCGGCAGGAAACGCAAGGTGCAGACGGCTTCGGCGGTGTTGTGCTACTCGCGGATGCTGTTCTTCCAGTGCTATCCGACTTTCCGGCGTTTCGATTGCAAGGTGTTTCTGACTGAAGCGGCGCGTTACTTCTCCGGAGCCGCGACCCGCGTGATGATCGATAACACGCATGCAGTGGTGCTGCGCGGTACGGGACGCGAGATGATTCCTGTACCCGAGATGGAAGCCTTCGGCGAGCGCTTCGGGTTCCGATTCGCGGCTCACGAACTGGGCCACGCCAGTCGCTCGGCCCGGGTGGAGAGGCCATTCAGCTTTATCGAGGGAAACTTCCTCGCCGGGCGCACCTTCGCCAGTTGGGAGGATCTGAATCAGCAGGCACGCCAATGGTGCGACAAGGTCAACTCCACTTACAAGAAGCATCTGCGCGCGGTGCCGCGCGAGCTATTCGCCCTGGAGCGGCTGCACCTGAAACCACTGCCCGCATGGATTCCGGAGATTTACCGCCTGCATCAACGCTTAGTGGATATCGAGGGGTATGTCGCGTTGAACAGTAATCGGTATTCGGTTCCGCTCGAGTGGATCGGCCGCCGCGTGGAGGTGCGCGAGACCAGGGACAAGATCGAGATCCAACTCGATGCCCGCCGCATGGTGACACACCGCCGCATTGCCGAGGCGGAGCACCAGCGCGTAATGCTGGCCGAGCACCGGCCGTCGCGCGGCCAGCGACCGTCTCGGCCCGATCCCCATCCCGAGGAGCAAGCCATTCGTCACGGTTACGCCGGAACTGGCGGACTACGTCGCGGACCTGAAGCAGCGGAGCCGCAAAGTGATCACCGTTGCCCTGCGGCAACTGCTGCGATTGGTGCCGGAGTATCCGCGAGAGCCGTTGGTAGGCGCCGTGCGCGAGGCAGCCCGCTACGGGCTCTACGACCTGGACCGGTTGGAGCGTATGATCCTGCGCCGCGTGACACGCGACTATTTCCTGCTGAACGAAGGGCCTGACAGAGATGACTGAAGAACTCGAACAACTGCTGAAGAATCTCAAACTGCGCCGCATCATGGAGATCTATGAGGAGCAGTCGCGCGCGGCCGACAAGGATGACATCAGCTAAACGGATTTCGTCACGCGCCTGGTGCGTGCACAATGGCAGGCCAAGCAGGAGGGCGCTCTGGAGTGGCGCATCCAGCGTGCCAACCACCCGGAACGGTGGACGCTGGAGACGTTTCCCTTCGCTCGACAGCCCGGTGTGAGCCGCAAACAGATTCGCGGGTTTGCGGAGTTGGAGTTTATTGCCAAAGCAGAAAACATCGTGCTGGTCGGCGACACCGGAAGGGGCAAAACAGGATTGGCCTGCGGACTGTTGCTGAAAGCGCTGGAGAACGGCTACCGGTGTCAGTTCATCAAGGCCCAAGACTGTTCGATGAAATGTATGCATCGCTAGCCGATCGCTCGACGCGGCAACTGCTCAAGCGCTTGGCGCGGCTGGATTGACGAATTTGGATACCTGAATCTGAAACCGGAGCAGTCCAACATCTTCTTCAAGCTGATGGAGGAACGCTACCGCCAGCATCCCACGATCATTACAACAAACTTGGGGTACGACGAGTGGCCGAACTTCCTGGGCAACCGGCCGATGGTGGAAGCGCTGTTGAGTCGTCTCCGTCACTACTGCCACACCGTGCACATCAAGGGTCTGTCACTGCACGAGTTGCAAGGTTGAGAGCGCATCGTGGATGACGCTATCGGTCTGGAACAATATGTTCGCCGGGTTTTGGAGGCGTATCGCAAAACGCCGGGAACGACGGGAACGATTCGCCGTCCCGACCGCATGCTCGCGGCCCAACTCTTCCACCGCGGCATCTCTCTTAGCATGGTCGAAAATGCTCTCGTTCTGGCGGCGACGCGCCGGCTGATTCGGCGAGCCGATGCGCCGCCACTGGGTACGGTTCGCTCGCTGGCGTACTTCCTGCCGGTGATCGAGGAGGTGCTCGAACTCCGGGTCAAGCCCGACTACTTCCAATATCTCCGTCAAAAGCTTCAGCGGATCTCTCCGAACCGATAGTCCGAGGCCACCCAGCCGGACGCGGATGATGAAACCCACCCCGCACGCCTACGGCGTGGATGATATCGCCCTCGCCCTCCGCCTCCCTGAAGATTCGCCTTCGGCAAGGATAATGCCGCATCCCACACGCCTGTTCCCAGTCCGGTTCCCGCAGTGGGTCACTTCATCCGAGCGCTACTGGGTCATTCTTGCGGAGCACCGAAGCGATAGATGCGCGTTGTGAACCAGCCGGTCTAGGATGCCGTCGGCCAGCGTTCCTCCCAAAGCAACTGTTGAGTCAGATGCGGATGCTGCTGTCGCTGCCGATGAAGATCGGCGAAGTCAGGCATGAGCAGCGCGGTCGGACGGCTGCGCGGAGGCCCGCCGAACAACGCCGCCTCCAATCGGTCATCGGCCCGATCGGGTCCGAGCGGCCACGTAATCTTGGCAGCTTCAGCCCTCTGTAGATACTCGTGTGCGGTGCCGAGGCCAATCGAGCAACTTCGGGCGATCGCTCGCAGCCCTCCTCGCTGGCACGCTTATCCTCCCTTTCGAGGGGGAGGCTGCCTGCCATTGTGTTGTCCAGCGCTGCTATCTGCCTGTGGAAATCATTCCGGCGAAGCCGAACGCAGTTACGGCATCGGCCGAAACCGTTCGGCTTCATCCCGGAACCGGTGTTCACCTTCACCCGAATCCTGTTCGGGATCATCCCGGAATGTCGTTCGGAATCATCCCGGAACCCCGGATTCCCCATCAACGCAGAGCTGCGGCGGCCGTCAAGTGCAAGGTATGCACACCCATTGACAACGGCTTCGTCGGAAGCGCCATGTTGGAAATTTGAGGCGAAAGGGCTTAGGCCGTGTCTCCGGAGAAAACGATGTACATTTAGGCGGCCAATAGTGGCTAAGTTCTTTATTTTATATTATTTAGAGGTGGCGGAGAGAGAGGGATTCGAACCCTCGATAGAGTTTCCCCTATACACGCTTTCCAAGCGTGCGCCTTCAACCACTCGGCCATCTCTCCGATGCTTGCGCAGGCTGAACCTCAGTGTATCACGGTGGATTTGACAAACCTGTCCCAATGTGTGATTATTCATATAGCTGAATAAAAATTCAGCGGTAGCGCTCAAATCGAGGAGAGACACCATGGCCGCCCCGTCGCCCGTCAATGTTTCCTACATCAGTCCCGCAAAGATCGAAGCCGGCAAACTGACGCGCGACCTCGACCTCTCCAACGACGAGCTCTCAGGGCTCCTGGACCTCACCGGCCGCCTCAAGAACCACCCCGCACGGTTCGCACAATCGCTGGCCGGCTCCTACATCAGCCTGCTGTTCGAAAAGCCGTCTCTCCGCACCCGGATGACATTTGAGCTCGCCATCAAACAGCTCGGCGGCGATGCTGTCACCAGCATCGGTCCCATCGGCGACCGGGAGCCGGTGAAGGACATTGCACGCAACCTGGACCGCTGGACCAACGCGATCGTCGCCCGCACCTTCTCACAGGAAACCGTGGATGAACTGGCCGAATGGTCGGGCGTGCCGGTGGTCAATGCCCTCAGTGATCTGTACCATCCCTGCCAGGCGCTCGCTGACGTATTCACGATGCAGGAACAGTTCGGGGACCTGGCCGGTCTCAAGCTGGCGTTCGTCGGCGACGGCAACAACGTGGCGCATTCCCTGATGCTCACTGCCGCCCGTCTGGGGATGAGCTTCAGCATCGGCTGCCCAAAGGGGTACGAGCCCAATGCCGAGATCGTGCTGCAGGCATCCGGACTTGCCGCCGTCACAGGCGCAAAGCTCGAAATCACCCACGATCCCGCCCAGGCAGTTGCCGGCGCCCACGCCGTGTACACCGACGTATGGGCCAGCATGGGCCAGGAGAGCGAGAAGAACGAACGGCTGTCGGCTTTCGCCCGCTACCAGGTGAATGAAAAGTTATTCGCCAAGGCGCGGCCCGATGCGCGCTTTATGCATTGCCTCCCGGCAAAGCGAGGGGAAGAAGTCACCGACGGCGTTATGGAATCGAAGAGCTCCGTCGTGTTCGACCAGGCCGAGAATCGCCTGCACACCCAAAAAGCGCTGCTCCTGATGCTTCTCGGCGATTAACCCGCCCCTTAGTCGTACAATTGGCTTCATGAACCGCCGGACATTTCTGTTCGCCGTGGGCGGATGCGCTCCGCTCATCCTGGGTGCGACCGACAAAGCTGGAACTAAACGTCCCGTACTTGGCGAGGGCGACCACAAATACGAGGCGATCCACGACTGGGGCGAACTTCCCGCCAGCATCCAGTACGGCAATACGCACGGAGTTTGCGAGGACTCCCACGGCCGCATCTATGTCCACCACACTGTCAACGCCGCAAGCGAAAGCAGCGACAGCATGGTGGTGTTCGACCACAAGGGCAAATTCATCAAGTCCTGGGGCAAAGACTTCAAGGGCGGCGCGCACGGCCTGCACATCCAGAAGGAAGGCGGCCGCGAGTTCCTCTACCTCTGCGACACGCAGCGCGGACTGATGGTCAAGACGACGCTGGAGGGCGAGGAAGTCTTCACGCTGGGATACCCGAACGAGTCGGAAGCATACAAGCCGGCCGCCGACGGCAAGAAGAAGAAATACAGTCCCACCAATCTCGCGATCGGCCCGAACGGCGACATCTACATCGGGGACGGCTACGGGTCGAGCTACGTCAATCAGTACAACAGCAAGGGCGAATACATCCGAAGCTTCGGCGGACCCGGCAAAGAGGCCGGGCAGCTGGATTGCCCGCACGGCATCACGCTCGACCGGCGCGGCGCGGAGCCGATTCTGATGGTCGCCGACCGCGCCAACAAGCGCATCCAGACCTTTACGCTCGATGGCCGGCATCTGGGTTTCACCAACGGCGTGAATCTGCCCTGCTATTTCAGCTTTTACAAGAACGGGGATGTGGTGGTACCCGACCTCGGCGCGCGCGTCACGCTGATGGATCGGAATAACCAGGTGATCGAGCACCTCGGCGACGATTCGGCGAGCAAGTGGGGCGAGACTCGAAAGCTCACGCGCGACCACTTCAAACCCGGCAAATTCGTCTGCCCGCACGGCGCGTGTTTCGACCATGCCGGCAATATTTTTGTAGTGGAGTGGGTGGAGGTGGGGCGCGTCACTAAACTGCGGAAGGTTGCCTGAAGCCGATGATCCACGAGATCCTGCCCGTCGGAATGCTGCAGTGCAACTGCTCCGTCTTCGGCGATGAACAGACCAAGGAAGCCATAGTCGTCGACCCGGGTGACGAGATTTCTCAAATCCTGGCGGTGCTGTCCCGGCATGGCCTGAAGGTCAAAGCGATTATCATCACGCACGCGCACATCGACCATATCGGTGGCGCCGACAAGCTGAAAGCCGTCACCGGGGCGCCGGTCTACATGAACGAAAATGACCAGGCGCTGTACGACAACATTGATATGCAGGCGCGCTGGCTGGGCATGGCTCCGCCGGAGCGCACCGATATCGACGTGCACACCCGCGAAGGGGAAAAGATTGAGCTAGGCGACGCCGAGTTCCAGGTATTGCACACGCCCGGCCATACGCAAGGCAGCCTCAGCATCTGGATTCCGGCACAGAACAAGCTGGTGGCCGGCGATACGTTGTTCTACGAGAGCATCGGGCGCACTGATTTACCGGGCGGCGACAGCCGTCAGATCCTGCGGTCAATTCGCGACAAGCTGCTAGTGCTGCCGGACGACGCCGTGGTCATTCCGGGTCATGGCCCGAACACGACGATTGGGCGGGAACGGGCCCACAACCCATTCCTACAGCATCTCTGATTTCTTCTTTTTCAGCTCCATCATTACGTCGGCGACGAGTTCTTTCGCGTCGGTGATCGACTTCGAAATGATCTGGATATCCATAGCCGGTTTGCCGGGCTGGCGAGCGCTCTGACAGTACACGCCATGCTGGCCGACCAGCACCAGGGCGTCGGTGAGAAGGTCGAGCGTGACGGCAAGCCGCCCGCGCTCGACGCCCATCATCATTTCATGCTTTTCCAGTTCTTCGCGGCGCTCGTGATAAACCGACATCTCCGTCCACGTTAGCAATTCGGCGGCGGCGTTCGTGTCAGCAGTGCGAGCACGGCATCACTGGGCTCCATTTCAGCGACGTGCGGGGGGATTATCGAACCAGCGTCCACCAGCGCCTGAACCGTACCGACGTAATCACCGGTATCGCGATGCCAACCGTTGCCCGATCCGTAGATCGCCCAACTGAGAGCGCTTCCTGCGTACTCCCGCGACTTCAACTCCAGCGTGGGATGGAACCGCAGAATGTGGCGTGCCATCTCGGCATTGCCATGGAAACCGGCCCAGTGGAGAGCGGTTGCTCCCATTTCGCCGGCCGTGTCCACGGGCCATCCCGCTTCGAGCAGCAGCCGAACCGCATTAGTGTTATTGCTCTGGGCGGAATCTGGCAGCTTCTGCTGATCGGCCTTGGAAAGCGTCTTGGCGACGTCGGGGTTTTTAGACAGAAACTCGTGAAACGACGCCTCATCCCCGAGTTCGCACGCCAGGGCCACTTTGAGGTCGTCGGGAGTGCGCTCCATCAGAAATTGAAAGATATCCTCGTGACCGAAATCGCTCGCTACCGTATGAGCGGTGCGATACCTGCCGAGCACCCAGATGTAAATGGTGCCGCCCGCCTTCGGATTCCGTCGGGGAAACCACCGGTCGGACACATCCATTCGAATGCAGCCGGGGTCGGCATCGAGATGACGGCGCACAAGGTCGATGTCGCCCAGAGCGGATGCCATGAGGATTTCGGTGCGGCAGCCCCGCGACACGAGGAAACGCGCTACATCCTGGCGGTCATGCGGAAAGTGGCGTTTTTGCTCGGTGCGTAGCATGTATTGAGCCGGCGTCGACTCGTGGTCGATGTCGAGCGCGTCAATGTCGGCGCCGTTCGCGAGCAACAACTCCGCAATTTCGACGGTGGAGGCGTAGTGCAGCGGCGTCTGACCGTCCCCGCCGCGCGCGTGGACCACTGCCGGGTCGGCGGCCACAAATTCCCGCAGCTTTTCAATCATGCCGAGCCGTGCTGCCGAATGCGCGTCTAGCTGAGCCCCGCGTTCAAGCAGGAATTCGACCATGGACGGGTCGCAATCGTCGAGTACGCCATAGGGGCCGGCCCACCACTCTGTACGCTTGTTGATATTCGCGCCAGCTTTCAGGAGAACCTCAATCGTGGCTCGATCGCTCCGCTGCACGGCGGCGAACAGGGCATGTTGACCGAAGCCATAGGTGGGCAGCGGATCATCGATCCTGGTCCGCAGTTCGGGGTGGCGATCGAGCAGTTGCTGGACGCGCGCTGCATCTGAGTCGCAGACCGCGGCCTGGAGTGCTTCCGCGGGCGTGTGGGTCAATGACTCCACATGGGCTTTCAATTTCGCCCAGGTGGTGAAACCGTAATCCTTGGCCAAGGCGTGCTGCGCGTCGGCGAGCTTGTCGCCGGGCATGTTGCGCAGGAGTTCCTTCGCCTCTTTTTTCAGGTATTCGAGATTCGGGTTTGCAGGTAGCTGACGAGACATTACTCCTCCTTCTGTGGCCCGGTGTCCGCCATGACGGGCAGAAGAGAAGTCAATGCTCGAAGCTCAAAGGCTCGTTCAGGTGGGATCATCCCTTTCCGCGGACGGGGTGCAACCTAGCTTGCGTATTCCAGGGTATCATCGATCGCTCGGGAACCAGTGGCCAGGGCCTGAATTTGTTGATGCCGCCAAAACGCCCGTTTATGGGCTTATTGAGCGCAATCAACCCTCATCGAGCAATCTGGAGCGGCGGGTGGGGGCGCCCGCGAGAGCGCCGGCAGTAATGACTACTTCGATCGCGGATGCCTTCGGGTCAGCCCAGAAGCTGGGATCCCTTAAATATTATTAACGGGGCTGCGCCGCATCGCTGGATCGCGCAAAAAAACGGCGCGAATTAGCACGATCCCATATATGATAGTGAAAACATGATTTTGCCCCTCTGTTTGCTGTCGAGCGGCATGCTGCTTCCGCACCAGGCTCCATCCGGTGCTCCATTGCACGTCCGGTTGACCAAGCCGGTTGGCTCATTTGCCAGCAAACCGGGGACGGCGATCCGGGCCGTTGTCATCGCGCCTCTGATCGTTGCAGATCAGTTGCTCGTTCCGTCGGGCGCGATGGTCACCGGAGAAGTGAAATCGGTCCATAAGGTCGGTTTCGGGATCCGCCACGAGACGGCCGAAATCAAGTTGGGCTTCGATCATATCGAGCTTCCGAACGGGGACCGGATTCCAATTGAGGCACGAGTGCAGCAAGTTGACAATGGCCGTGAGCGGGTGACCGCCGATGGCCGTATTCAGCGGCTACGCTCCACGAGCACGATATCGTACCGCGCCACCGGCTACATCCGGCAGGCTCTGTTGTGGAGCGTCCATGCGGAGTTGGCCGAATGGCTGGTAAGGTCGATGATCGTGCAGGTGCCGGAGCCGGAGATCTACTATCCGGCGGGCACTGAGATGACGCTGGGATTGACTCAACCGCTCCTGACAGGACCCACCGAATCGTTTCTTCCCGAACCGCGGCGTCTGACTGAAGACGAATGGTTCAGCATGTTTGGCCTGGTGGATGCGCTGCCTTTCCGGACCCAATCAGCGGATTCAAAACCCTCAGACCTTATCAACCTTTTGCTGATCGGGTCGCAGGAGCAGGTTACCGAGGCGTTCAAAGCCGCCGGTTGGGAACAAGCCCGCGCCATGTGCATGCGTGCCCGCATGCGCGGCATCGAGGCGTTTATCGAAGGACTGGGGTATCGCGATGCTCCCATGTCGTCGCTGTTCCTGGACCAGAGCGAGCCTGACATGTCCTGGGAAAAAGGCCTCAACGATTTTTCAAAGCGCCATCACATCCGGTTGTGGAAGCGGGCGGAGACGTGGGACGGCAAAGAGGTTTGGATCGGTGCGGCCACGCGCGACGTAGACTTCGCCTATTTGAGGCCAGGGCGGACCTTCACGCATAAAGTGGAGGAAAACATCGATGCAGAGCGGGATAAGATTGTCGCGGACCTGGCGTTTACGTCGTATGCGGATGTGGCGGACTGGGCGGATCGTTCGGGAGTCCCGCGGTCGACCAGCAACGCCACTGGCGACTTGATGAACACCGATGGGCGCGTGGCGATTGTCGAACTTCGCGATTGCGTTACACCACGGCTTGCCGTGGAGGTCCCGGACGATGAAGCGCTGCCCGCGCATGGCAACAAGATGTACCGCTTTGCCCGGCGCGAGATTCTTAGCGCGCGGAACGATCTGCTGCGCACGAATATTTACTGGCGGTCGTTTGAGGGCGGGCGGTTCGTGGTGAATGCGATTCGGCATGAGCACCAGCGCAAGGAGCTGGCGAAAAAGACGGTTCCGAGCACGATGGCGATGTCACCCGCGAAGTTGTAGGGACGAGGTGGCACAGCGGTTCGACTGCGCGCTCGCTGAGCGCGGCGCGCCGCAAGGGCAGGCGAAACCGCCTGCCCCACCATCAGAGGCTGTGTAATACCTTACTGACCGCCACTATCGCCGGACTCCGGTTTCGGAGCCGGCGGAGCGATCGCCGGGACGTTTTGCTCGCGCACCAACTTGTTGAATGACGCGAGCTCGGTGGTCTTGAGTTCGGTGAACAGCTTCAACTGCGCATTGATCTTGCTGGCTAGGTCTTCGTAGACCATATCACTTTGCGCCGTTGGGGCGTTGTCGGAACTCTCAATCACCCCCTCGAGGGCGGCAAGCTTGTTGTTCAGCTTGATTGGGAAGTTCAGCGGATCTTCACCGCTGCGGTTCTTGGTTTGATATAGCTCCTCCTCGACCGCGGTCAGCTTCTTCGCCAGCGCCTTGGCCGCATCCACGATTTTTTGATCCTTCACACGGCCGGCATAATCGTCGAGCTGCTTACGGATCTCGCGGATGTCGATCACGGCCTGGTTCACGGTGCTCAACTTGTCGCGGATCTGCAGCGCCAGTTCCAACTGCCGCGCATAATCCGCCTGCGTCGTAGTGAGCCGCGGATCCTTCATCACCTCAAAGGTCTGCGTCTGGGATTTGCCGTCGGCGGTGAGACGAACCTGGTACGAACCGGGCGGCACAATTGGTCCTCGTACCGAGGCCGCCCACATTATGAGGCCAGGGAACGTCGTCGCGTCCTCGTAACGGAGATCCCACGCAAAACGGTTCAATCCGGCTTCGGCGGAGACACGCGGAGGGCCGCCACGGAAACGGGGTCCCTCTTCCTCTTCGACCTCACCGGCGGGCAATGCAGGACGCGGAGGCGGAGCTTTGCTGGTGAATTTCTTCATCAGCTTCCCGCTGGGATCGAGGAACTCGATCGTGACGTCGCCCTTGGGTTTCGAGGCGAATGAGTAGTAGACAACGGTACCGCCGGGGGGATTCTGTCCGGCAGCGTCCTCGGGCGGACGGAAACCGCCTCCGCCAGCCAGACGGTAGGTGGACTTCGATTGGAACAGGTGCATGGGTTCCTTCAAGGTCGCGTCCGACAACTGGTACACGAGCGGAAGATCGTCGAGAATCCAGAACGCGCGGCCCTGCGTCGCGACCACCAGCTCTTTCTCGCGCTTGTGAAACGCCAGATCCGTGATCGGCACGATGGGGAGGTTCAACTGGAAAGACTGCCAGGCCGCGCCACCGTTAAACGAGACATACATCCCCGTCTCGGTGCCGGCGACAAGCAGATCGCGATGATTCGGATCCTCGCGAATCACGCGAGAGAAGGCGCGGCGTGGAATGCCATTGTCAATGCGCGTCCAGGTCTTCCCGTAGTCGGTGGTCTTGTACAGGTATGGATCGAACTTGTCCCACTTGTACATGGTGGCCGCGAAGTAAGCGGTTCCGGCATCGAACGGCGAGGCCTCTATGGAGTTAATCTGGCTCCATTCCGGCAGGTCCTTCGGCGTCACGTTGGACCAGTTCTTTCCGCCATCCTGTGTGACATAAACGAGGCCGTCGTCGGAACCCGACCAGATGACACCCTTCTTTACGGGCGATTCGATGACCGTGAAAATTGTGTCGTAGTATTCGACCCCCGAGTTGTCTTTGGTGATGGGGCCGCCGGATGGACCCTGCTTGGACTTATCGTTGCGGGTCAGATCCGGACTGATCGCCGTCCAACTCTGGCCTTCGTTGGTGGTCTTGAACAGGACGTTTCCACCGGCGTACATCGTGCTGGGGTCGTGTGGGGAAAAGACAATCGGGAAGTCCCACTGGAAGCGATACTTCATGCCCTCAGCGCCGTAACCCATGGGGTTGTCCGGCCAAACCGTGATGTTGCGCATTTGCTCGGTGCGATGGTCATAGCGGGTGAGGAGGCCATCGTACGACCCCGCATAGACGATTTGAGAGTTCTTGGGGTCCGGCTGAATCCAGCCGCTCTCACCGCCGCCGACGTCGTACCAGTCCTTTTCGTTGATTCCGCCTCTTTGCGAACGGGTAGCGATTCGAACGGTGGAGTTATCCTGCTGCGCACCGTAGGCGTGGTATGGGAAATCCTCGTCCAAAGCCACACGATAGAACTGCGCGGTCGGCTGATTGTCCTGGGTGCTCCACGACTTTCCGCCATCGGTGGTGACCACTACGCCGCCGTCGTTGCTTTCGATCATGCGGTTGGAATCGTTGGGCGCTATCCACAAATAGTGGTTGTCGCCGTGAGGGATGGATACGGAACCAAAGTTGTGACCTCCGTCGATGGAGCGGAAGAATCCCACGTTGAGAGCGTAGATGGTGTCTAGCTTCTGAGGATCGGCGAAAATTCGCGAGTAGTACCAGGCGCGCTGGCGCAATGCCCGGCTTTGGTTGACCTTGGTCCAATTCTTGCCGCCGTTGTCACTGCGGAAGATGCCGCCATCGTCGGCCTCGACCGTGGCCCAGACGCGTTCCGGGTCGACAGGCGAAACCGTAACGCCCACGCGCCCGATGATGCCTTTGGGCATGCCGGGGGCACGGGTGAGATCGGTCCAGGTATCGCCGCCGTCGGTGGATTTCATCAGTCCACTGCCTGGACCGCCGCTTTCGAGGCTCCAGGGTGTGCGGTAGACCTCCCAAAACGCTGCGTACAGGACCCGCGGATTGCCCGGTTCGAAGGCCAGATCGACCGCGCCGGCCTTGGGGCCGCGCGTCACGATCTGCTTCCAGGTAGCACCTCCGTCCGTCGTGCGATAGACTCCGCGCTCTTCGTTCGGTCCGAACTGATGGCCGAGCGCGGCGACGTAAACGATGTCGGGGTTCTTGGGATGAATCCGCACCGAACCGATCTGGTAGGTGTTTTCGAGACCCACGTGCTTCCAGGTCTTGCCGGCGTCGAGGGACTTGTAGACACCGTCGCCGTGAGAGGCGTTGCCGCGAATGTCGGGTTCGCCCATGCCCACGTAGACGACGTTGGGATCGGACTCCGAGACGTCAATCGAACCTACGGACCCGGTTTTGAAGAACTCGTCCGAGATGGGGACCCACTTGCGGCCGCCGTCGGTGGTCTTCCAAACGCCACCACCGGTGGCCCCGAAATAATAGGTGTTGGGCTGCGAAGTGACGCCCACAACAGTGTCGACACGTCCGCCGCGGAACGGTCCAATGTTGCGGTACTTGAGGTCCTTGATCTTGTTGAAATCGACTTGGGCGCTAAGCGTCAACGAAAGGGCGAAGAGAGTGACAAGATATCTCATTCTGAGACTGGATGTTATCACGGGACGAAGGCGGGGAAATCGGGTACAATCCAGAGACCAAGGATCATTCCATGAGAATCCCGACTATCGTCACTGGCCTTTTCCTCTCCGCAGGCCTGCTTTCGTTCGCCCAGCACGGAGGCTCGCAACCGGCGCCTGAGGGCAAGACTGCAGAAGAAGCCTTCAAGAACATCACGCAATTGAAGGGTGTTCCAGCAGACCAGTTGGGGCCGGCGATGCAGTTTATCGCGACCTCGTTGGGTGTGGAATGCTCGTTCTGTCACGTGCAGGGCAAGATGGAAGCCGACGACAAGCGGCCGAAGAAGACCGCCCGCGAAATGATGGCCATGACAGCGGAGATCAATAAAACCGCGTTCGGCGGCCGTCAGCAGGTGACCTGCTACTCGTGCCACCACGGAGTTTCGCACCCGCAGAGCATTCCTCCTGTGCTGGATTCGGGCCTGCCCGTACACCCGACGGCGCCGGCGGCTGCTCCTGCGACGAGCGCGTCGACGACGGCTGATGACATCATCGCGAATTATCTGAAGGCCATCGGCGGTGCGGACGCGGTGCAAAAGGTGACGACTCGTGTCATGAACGGAAAGATCCTGGCGAATGGCAGTGAGTCTCCAATCGAGGTCATCACAAAGGCGCCGAACAAACGGATCACGATCACCCACATGGGTAACGGCGAAAGCTACACGGCGTTTGACGGCACGGGGGGCTGGATGGGCAATTCGGGCCGCCCGGCGCGCGAGATGTCGTCGGCGGAGTCGGGAGCCGCGGGTATTGACGCCGAGTTCGCGCTGGCGTTGCACGTGAAGGAACTGTTCCCGCAACTGCGGCGCGGAAGGCCTGAAGACATCGCTGGGACCGAGTGCGAGACGCTCTTCGGCAGCGGCCCGGGCCGCCCGGCAGTCCGTCTATTCTTCGACAAGAACACGGGGCTGTTGATGCGGATGGTACGATACGCGGAAACGCCGGTCGGGCGGATGCCGACGCAAATCGACTATGCCGACTATCGCGAGGTCGAGGGCGTGAAGATTCCCTTCCGCTGGACCCTGTCCCGTCCAAACGGCCGCTTCACGATCCAGATTGCAGAGGTGAAAGCCAACGTGCCGGTCGAGGATTCGCGCTTCGCAAAACCTGCCGCCGACGCCAGTAAGTGACGCCGGTACTAGGCCTGCAGGTACGGCCGTGACGCTGGTCCTGTGCAGTTCTACGCTGTTCAATAATCTCGATGACCGCATTTTCTTATCTGCCGGTATTGCTGGCTTTGGCGGGTTCCACACCTGCAAAGACGATCAAACCCGTCGCAGCAATGAAGACCGTGACCGCCTGTATTGCCGCGACTCAGGCTGACGTCGAGGACGCGCTCGGCCGCACGCTGGCGAGGGGAAAAGAGCAGACCGATGCGGTTCAATCGAGCTGCGACTACGCAGCCGGGGATGGACAGGTGACGGTGACCATCAGGCGGTCAGGGGTCAAGTTGGACGTCCCGGCGCAGATCGCGGATTTGAAGGCCGCTATACCCCAAGGCAGAATTCGGGAGCTTCCGGGAGTTGGACGGCAAGCGTTTTTCATGGATCTGTCTGGTGCCGGAACCCAGTTGCACGTGATCCGGGGTGACGGCGATTATGTGCTGGTATCGGTGCTCGGGTTGGGCGAACCCGAGGATGTGGCGAAAGCGGCGGAGAAGATCGCGCGCAAGGTTCTGGACCGGTTTTAGGTTGGGGAAGGTAGAGCAGGCATTCAGTATGCCTTTGGACCTCACCAGGAAACAACCGGCGAATACTTACCTGAGCGTTACCGTTGGTTGGCTATGCTGCTTGGTGGCGCAAGCGGTTTCGCCTGCGCGTTCTCGTAAGATCCAAAGGCAGGCTGAAGACCTGCCGCAGCCTTCCACGGAATCGAAAATTCAAATCACTGGAAGTCAACGGCAGGCTGGCCGGTAGCGGGGTCGAGAATCAGCGTCGACGCATTCCCGGAATTCCCAAAAGAGAACATTCCCATCAGCGAACCCGCCAGATCGTCGAACGACTGGTCACCAATGCGCCCCAGATTCCAGTTGTCTTCGATGAACCGAAGAATTGAGGACTGGTCGGTGATGGAGTGATCCACGTAGTTGACGCGCGAGTAGGGCGAAATGACCAGCAGGGGCAAACGGGTGCCGTAGCCGCAGCGCCCCTGGTATCCGGTTGAATTCACCGCGCCGCACACGCCGGCCCCATTGAGTTGATCCTTGGACGTGCCCGATCCGTTGATGATGGGAGGCATCACGTGGTCGTACCAGCCGTCGGAATCATCGTAGGTCAGAACCACCGCCGTCGAATTCCAGCACTGCGACTGTTGGATGACGTTGATGACGTTCACGAGAAACGACTGTTCATCAAGCGGGTCGGAGTACCCGGCGTGGCCGTCTTCAAATGCCCGCGCCTTGATAAAGCTGACCGCCGGCAGGTTGCCATTCGCGAGCGCGCTGAAAAAATCGGAAATATCGTATTGATGATTCGCCTGGTCCGATTGCCCGATCATGCCGGCAGAAGTGGGCGGCAAATGATGCGGATTCGCGGTCGACTGATAGAACTGGAACGGCTCGTGGTTGGCAACATAGTCGGGCTGCGTCAATCCTTGGGGAACCGCATGCGTCTCGGAGCACACCGCAGTGCCATCCGGGTTGAACGAATCGGCGCGGAAGCCTCCCGCAAACCAGCCCCAGGTGATCCCCTGGGCATTGAGCAGGTCACCGACGTTGGGACCGGCCATCGAAACAGTTGCGGCATTGGCAGGAATGCAGTCGTCGTAGGCCGGACGCGCGTCACCCACCAGCGTGTCGGAGAGGATCGGCGGCGCACCGTTCACCGGCGTTGCGCCGTGAGTCTGACCCGAAACCAGGTTCAGATGGCCGAGCGTGGAAGGGCCGAACACGGTGGAAAAGAAGTTGTCGCTCATGGCGTAATTCTGCGCGTAATTCCAGATGGCCGTGATGGTGTTGCCGTCGTAGTAAGACATCACCATGCCAGGTCCGGCGGAACCGCAATCGCCGCCCGGGCTGCCCAGCACCTCCACAAACATATTGACGGCGCCACCGTTGTAGGCCTTCTGTTCATCGCCGTAATCGTGATCCTGATCGCAGATCGCATTTTGCGAGCGCGGCAATCGGAACGGCTGCACGGAGTTCGGATTGTGTGTCAGCAGAGCCGGCGTAAGCCCGTTGATGGAAGGCGAGTTCGGCGCCGGCGTGAAAACGGGCTCGCCGTCGGTGGAATTGGCGGCGTTGGGGTACGTCGCGAAGTAATGATCGAACGAGACGTTCTCCTGGAAGATCACCACCAGGTGCTGGATGGGCGTTGCCGGCGTAGATGGTGCTTGTGCCTTGACCAGGGCGGCGCCGGCGAACGCCATGAGCAGTGTGTATCGCATTGAGATCTCCTCCCACAGTTGGTTCTGTACGACTGCAGTACCAGAGATCCCGCTTGGTTATTCCAAGGAATTAACCGTGAATTTTGCGATACAAAGCCAGGCAGCGCTCGGCCGTTTCTATCGGGGGATAGTTGCTGCCTTCCTGTTCGATCAGGTAGAACTCAACGCCGCCGGTTGTTTCCGCGGCTTGAAAGATCTGCTTCCACGGCACTGCTCCCTCACCGAAGAGGACCTTGAGACCCTTTTCGGGATCGGGCGACCAGTCTTTCAGATGGAGCGAGCGAATTCGGCCGGGGTTCTGATTGATCCAGGCGACCGGATCGGCGCCGGTCTGAATGGCGTGACCGACGTCCAGTTGCAGCATGACGTCCTTGCTGGTGTTCTGTGCCAGAACCTCCATGGGGCGTTTTCCACCGATTACGGTGAACTCAAGCTGGTGGTTGTGATAGCCCGGCTTGAGACCTGAGGGCTTCATCTTTTCGGCGCCGGTGTTTAACATATCGGCAACTCTTTTCCAGCCGTCAAGGTCTTTGACGCGGCCGGCGCTGGCCAAAACAATGTAGCGGCTGCCGATGATGCCATTGAGATCAATGGCGCGCTGTATGCCATCAGCGGAGAACGACTGCGGCCCGTTGTGCGTGGAATAACATTTGATGCCGAGATCATCCAGGAGTTTTCGAACTTCCTTGGCGTGCTCCGGAGTCCAGTCGTAGTAAGGGGCGTAGAATTCAACGTCCTCATAGCCCATCTTGGCGACGGCTCGAACCGTGCCCATTTCATCTTTCTTCAACTCGTCGCGAACGGAATAAAGCTCCAGGCCGATCGGAATTTTGTCGTTATTTGCAGCGACAGACGCGAACGGTGCCGCGGCAGCAAGAGCAAGCAGCGAACGGCGGGAGATAGAATCGCGTGAGGTCATCGACCGCACAATACCACAGGAACAATATGTAGAGGGGCGGTGTCTCATATGTCTATGGTGGAGTGCGATAGTCATTGGACGCGAAACGGTGGGGGATGGTGGAGCGGGCGGTTCCGCGTGCCTTTGGAGCTGACGGGGGACGCGCAGGCGAAACCAACGGAAGATCTCGGGTTGGAAAAGGTGGGACAGGCGTTTTCGCCTGTCCTTTCCCGGTGAAGTTCAAAGTACTTGAGGAGGTGTCTTTGTGAGATTTGCAATGCGCGCGATGCGCCGCGACGCGGCGTTCACAGCGGTTGCGGTTCTATCGCTGGCCTTAGGCATCGGAGCGACCACCGCGGTGTTCAGCGTAGCGGATCGGATTCTTTTCCGGAATCCGCCATATCCTCACGCGGAACGGCTCGTCTCGCTCGGAATCGCGATTCCACAGGTCCCGCACGAGTTTCTCTTCGGCGCCATGTATGCCGATGCCCGGCGTGACCGCGGGGTCTTCGAGGCGATGACATCATGGACAGGCACCCGGGACTGCGATATCTCCGATCGGGTCACGACGAATCTCGCCTGCGCGACTGTGGAATCGAACTTCCTGGACACGCTGGAAGTGCGGCCCATTATGGGGCGCAGCTTCCTTCCCTCGGAAGACCAGGTGACGGCTCCTAAAGTTGCGTTGATCTCACACGCGCTTTGGCAAACCCGATTCGGCTCCGATGACTCGATCGTGGGCAAGACAGTCACTCTGGATGGGCGTCCCACGAGAATCGCCGGCGTCCTGCCCGCCAGCTTCGAAATGCCAACTCTCGAGCATGCCGATCTTTTGGTTCCGCAGGCGCTGGACGAAGCGGCAATGCGGCGCAACGTGAGCGGACGGCCGTTATGGATCATCGCGCGTCTTCGCCCCGGTCTGACGCTGAAAGAGGCACGCACCGCGTTTGAGCCGGCGTTCCAACTGGCGCTCGGCACCATACCGCCGCCGATCCGGAAACAAGTACGCTTCCGTGTCCGGTCGTTGCTCGATCGGCAGACGGAGGACGCGCGACTGGGTTCCTGGGTGCTATTGGGGTCGGTGATCGCGGTGCTGTTGATTGCCTGTGCGAATGTCGCCGGATTGTTATTGGCCCGATCGATCAGGAAGCGGCGCGAATCGGCCATCCGCGCGGCACTGGGTGCGGGCCGATTGCGCATGGTCGCAGAGGCGCTGAGCGAAACGTTGCTCCTTGCGATGTTTGGAGCCGTGGCGGGCATCGCGGTGTCGTATGGGCTGATCCGGCTATTCATTCGGCTGGCTCCGGCAGGCATCCTGCGTCTCGAGGACGCCCGGTTGGACGGCCGCGTCTTGCTCTTCACCTGCGCTTGCACCATAGTCAGCGCGTTGCTGTTGGGCCTCGGCCCCGCGTTTCAAAAGATCCAGCCGGAGTGGCTTACCTCGGCGCGGATTTTGGGAGCGTCGAGGAGCACCGCGCGACATTTCCTGGTTGCGGCGCAGATTGCAATTGCTCTTGTGCTGGTCACGGGCGCGTCGTTGTTGGCCCGAACTCTTTGGAACATGGAGAATGTGTTCGGTCTGCAGTCGGAAACCGTTGTCACGGGGTCATTCGTGCTTTCGAGGGAGCGGCTGACCGGTCCCGAACAGCAGTTGCGTGCTTTCGAGGACCTGGAGAATCGCATTCAGGCGATGCCGGGTACAATCGCCGTGGCGCTGGCCGATTCCCTGCCCCCTGCTACGACAGCACGCTCCATTCCGTATTGGGCGATTCAGGCCGAGGGCCAGCCGCCGCTCGACGGGTCCAGCAGGCTCGTGGTATGGCGCGCGATCACGCCCGACTATTTCAAGGCGTTGGGCGTACCTGTACTCAAGGGGCGTGCTTTTCGGGAAGAGGATCGCAGCGCGGGCCAACCTGGCATCGTGTTGAGCGAGTCGCTCGCGCGGATGCTGTTCGGGTCTGAGAACCCCATCGGGCGGCGGGTGCATTGGAGCAGCACGTTTGAGGTGGTTGGCGTCGTGAAGGACGTAAGGAACAGCGGGCCAACCGCTTTAAACGCACCCGAGTTCTATCTGCTTCGCAGCCACTCGGCGAACCAGTTCATCTACACCTTCCCCGATGCGTTGCGGCGGGTCAATATTGTGATTCGAAGTGCGGTGAGCGCTCCGGCGCTGGCAGGGCTTCTTCCGGCTGATGTAACCGGTATTCAGACGATTGACCAACGCATCTCTCACGAAGCGACACGGCCGCGGTTCAATGCGGCACTCCTTGCGATGTTCGCCGGGTTCAGCCTGCTGCTCGCCTCCATCGGACTGTACGGCACCATTTCATTCTGGATTGCGCAAACCACCGGGGAGATCGGCGTTCGCATGGCGCTGGGCGCGACGCCGGGCGCGATCGTGCGGATGGTCGCATCGCGGACGGGTTTGTGGGTGGGCGGTGGAATCATCGCCGGATTGGCGGGTTCGCTGGCAAGCGCCCGGGTTCTGCGCACGATGCTGTATGGCGTTTCGGCAACGGATCCATTGATTCTGGCCGGGTGTGTCGCCGTGATTGGTGTAGTGGGAATTGCAGCCGCGGCAGCGCCGGCGAGACGGGCTGCGTCTGTCGATCCCGTGGTCGCATTGCGATCGGATTAAGCCTGTTTAGGCCGTGCGGAGCAGTGGCACGCGCCGCAGACGTTTGCCAGTGGCGTCGAATATCGCATTGGCAATCGCGGCGGCGGTCGGTCGCGACGATGGTTCGCCCGCGCCGCTCGGCGCGATCTCCGGATGATTGATGAGCGCAACATCAATCTCGGGAACATCGGCCCAGCGAGCTACCGGGTAGGTGTTCCAATCGACGCTGGTCACGTTGCCGCCGTTGAAGGTCACCTCCTCCTTCAAGGCCCGTCCGAGCGATTGGACAAGATTTGCCTGGATGGTTCCGCGCAGTGCGCCGGGATTTACGATCAGTCCACAGTCGTGAGCGCAAACAAGCCGGGTGACGCGGATTCCACCGGGCGCGGGGTTGACCTCGACATCGGCAATCACTGCGACATATGTTAGGCCGCGAAGCGCCAGCGCGACACCGCGTCCTTTTAAACCCGCTTTTTGGGGCGAAGGCCGGCTGGTCCACCTGGCGCGCTCCGCAGCCGCGGTCAGTACGGCCTTGGCGCGCGCGTCGTCGATGTGACGCAGGCGGAATTCAATCGCATCCACGCCCGCCGCGGCAGCTAATTCGTCCATGAACGATTCGCCGGCGAATGTCCCGGCAGGACCATTGGGGTCACGCAGGTGTGTGGTCCGCAGCGGCGAGGAGGACGGGCACAAGGCGGGAAGCACATGCCCGACGCAGTGCACGTTCCGGATCGCATATCCGAACGTGCTGCCGCCCCACTGCACAAATTCGTCGCCAGCGGTTGGGTTGGGCATGCCGACCAACTGGCCGGCCAGCATGTTGCCCGCGGTGTTGGCCTGCGGAATGATTTCGGTACCCGAAAAGGCTCGCGACTCCATTTCGATTGCCGTGATCGCACCATGCTCGTCCAAGGCGGCGCGAAAATTGACGATCGCGGCTGGTCCCTTGCCTCCCCACGCGGTCATGTCGGCGCGGGACCACTGCACGCGCACGGGCTTTCCCACGGCTTGGGATAGAAGCGCGGCATCGGCAGCCACGTCCTCGTCCCCAGCGCGGCCATAGGAACCCGCGGCTTCGACCCAGATTACGCGCACACGATTCTCCGGGATGTCCAGCAGTTGGGCTAGACCTTTCTGCAGCGCGTGCGGCTTCTGCGCGCCGGTCCAAACGGTCGTGGTGCCGTCGGGTTGGACGTCGGCCACGGCGCATCCGGGACCCATGGTCGCGTGGGCCTGAAAGGGCCATTCATAGCTCGCTTCGATGGTTCTGGCAGCGGTTGCGAAGGCGGAAGGGACGTCTCCCTGCTTCGTCAAATCGCGTGTCGCCCGAGGCTTTACCGACCGCATGTGGGCATACAGGTCCGACGGAAACACAGGGGCCGGACTGCTCCAGTTGACCTTCAACGCGTCGGCGGCGCGAATGGCGGCCCACTCGTTTTCGGCGACTACACCGACGAAGTTGCCTTTCACCACAGCCTTCACGAAACCGCGTACGTTCCGGGCGGAATGGTCGTCGATGCTCGAAAGTGCGGCACCGGCTGCAGCGGGACGAATCACGCGGCCGTGCAGCATGCCCGGAACGCGCACGTCGGTGGAGTAGGTCGCCAGGCCCAGGATTTTAGGCGGCAGGTCAACCCGGGGCACCGATCGGCCGACGACAGTATAGGTGGAAGGGTCTTTGGGCTTGCCGGGGCCTTCCACGTTGAGTGCGAAACCGCCGCCCGAAACGCGCAACGCCGACTTCAGTTCGTCGCCTGCCGCCAGGGCGCCGTAAGACGCACGCTTCGTGGGATCTGTTTTGAGGCGGATGACCCCATCGCTGACATCCAACTGCTCGACGGGCGTGGAGAACCTTGCGGAGGCAAGCTGGAAAAGCGCCTGACGTGCCGTCGCGGCGGCATTCCGCAGCGGCTTGGCGCCCGCGGAAATTGACGTGCTGCCTCCGACGCCGCCCTGGTCGGGAGTAGTGGCGGTGTCGCCCATCACCAGTTCGATGCGGCTCGGAGACACGTACAGCTCTTCCGCAACAATTTGCATGAGCCCCGTTTGGACGCCCATGCCGATGTCCACCTTGCCGGTAAAGACCCGAATGCGCTCGTCTTTGCCGATTTGCAGCCAGCTATCAAGTCGCCCTGGTGCGGGGCCGGTCTCCGCCGCCATCACTTGAGGCGCCACCGCGGTTCCGGATAAGCTGAATCCGACCAGCAGTCCGCCGCTGCTCCTGAGGAATTCGCGACGCGAGGCTGACATGGTTAAGCCCTCGTCTTCGCGTCCGCGGCACGGCGAACCGCGGCGGCAATCTGCGCGTGGCTCCCGCAACGGCAAACCAGGCCGCTGAAAGCGGTCTTCATCTGCTCGTCGGTGGGATGCGGATGTTGATCCAAGAGTGTCTTAGCGGTCAGCACCCAGCCATTGAGGCAATAACCACACTGGAACGCCTGTTCTTCGATGAATGCGGTCTGCACCGGATGCGGATTCCCGGGCGTCCCGAGGCCTTCGAGCGTGACGATCTCCTTGCCTGCGGCCCGAGCGACCGGAAGCATACACGAGCGAGTGGGCACGCGGTTGACCAGGACCGTACAGGCGCCGCACTGACCCAGTCCGCAGCCGAAGCGCGGATTATTGAGTCCCACGTTGTCGCGTAGGACGTACAGTAGCGGACAATCCGGTTCCGCCTCGATTGCATGAACCTTGCCGTTGATCTTTAGAGACAGATTGGCCATGGCCCCTCCTTCATCGAGTTTCACTCAAAATGCATTGATTCGCCAGCGGGGGAATTACGATTGGGGTGGTACAAGTGATGCCTCCGGATCGCCCGTGACAGAAGGTTTGAGAGCGGCATGCGCAGGCGAAACCGCCTGCGCCACCTTTATGGCTCAACAGGTTGCGAGCCAAGGTGAGGCAGGCATTCAGCCTGAAGAGCGACGAATATCTCCTGATGGGGGGCCCTCGCGACAGGTCCCGCGGGAAGCAGGCTACCGCGCTTCACCCGGCCGGCGGAGCGTCGGGGGCTTCTCATCTTCCACCACGCGTACGTGTAGCCGATCTACAGGCGGAGGACCGGGCGAGTCTACCTCGAGGCCGGATTTCCGCAGGAGGTCGGCGCTGAGCGTTTCCGCGTGGGTCTCTTCCAGCTTCTGCACTCTGCGCCACGCGACCGGCCTCAACGTCTGGTCATCCTGGTATCGAGAGCAGAAACCAAGCGGACCGGGAATGAAGATCAGCGGAATGGTGGCGGCGTTCGTACCCAAACCGGGTATTCCGAAGCGTATGCGGTCCCCAGCAATGTGTGCCACCTGGTGCGCCAGGATGCGGGAAAGGAGCGAGCCGTCCGCGTTTTGGGCAATCAGGGGCGCACTTAAGAACAGATAGCCACCCGGGAGCGACGCGGCAAAGGCTTCGTCCGCGTCCACGACCTCGACCTTTAACGGGACCTGGAGCTCCGCCGCTTCTGCGAGCCTCCCCCCGATCCGGCTAAAATATTCAGTAAGTACCGAATCCGTCAGAACGGTATACCGGCGCTCCATGTCGGCGGCTAAGGATCGTCCGAGCGCACGTTCCCGCTCGGCCGAGAGAGGGCGTATTTGCGCCACCGCCCCGCATGCGGCGACCAGAACAAGCATGGCGACATGCTTGGGATTGCCCATAAGTTCATTCTGGCAAACCCCAACCGGTAACGTAAGTCGCTCTTCTTTCGCCGAATCAGGTATATCCGTGGAAGCATCGATTAGGATTTAGGAGGCAGACCGGGTGTGGATTGTTAAGCTGGCGCTGCGCCGGCCCTATACATTTGTTGTCATGGCCGTTCTTATGGCCGTGTTGGGCGGCATTGCGATCGTCAGCATGCCGAAGGACATCTTCCCTTTCATCAACATCCCCATCATTACCTCGATCTGGTCCTATTCCGGCATTTCGCCCCAGGAGATGTCCGACCGCGTGGTCACTTTCGTCGAGCGGTCGATGACGACGACAGTCAACGACATCGAGCACATGGAGTCGACCTCGTACAACGGGGTGGCTATCGTCAAGGTCTTCTTCCATCAGAATGCCAAGGCCGAAATGGCCCTGTCCCAGACCACGGCGCTTTCGCAAAGCATTCTGCGGCCTTTGCCGCCCGGAATTTTCCCGCCCAACATCGTCAAATATGACGCTTCCAGTGTGCCCATTCTGCAGCTCAGCATCAGCAGTAAGACGCTGACGGAAGAGCAGGTTTTCGACTATGGCCAGAACTTCATCCGAACGCAGCTTGCCACCGTACAGGGCGCTTCGGTTCCCCTGCCTTATGGCGGCAAGTTCCGGAACATCATGGTGGACCTCGATCCCGAGAAGATGTACGCCTACCATCTCTCGGCTACCGACGTCTCCAGCGCCATCAACAACCAGGCGCTGATTCTTCCCGCGGGGCTCACGCGCGTGGGGGGACGCGAGTATTTCGTGCGCATGAATAGCAGCCCCACGACCATTCAGGGAATGAACGATCTTCCCATCCGCACCGTGAACGGGGCCACCGTTTACATAAAGGACGTGGCCCAGGTCCGCGACGGCTATTCGGTCCAGACCAACATCGTCCGGACCAACGGGAATCGGGCCGCGCTGCTGACTGTGTTGCGTAACGGCGCAGCGTCAACACTGGACATCGTGAAGGCGGTCAAGGAAGAGATTCCCAAGATCATGGTGAGTCTTCCGAAAGACCTCAAGGTCAACGAACTTTTCGATCAGTCGTTGTTTGTTCGGGCAGCGATCGAGGGCGTGCTGCGGGAATCGGTAATCGCCGCGGTGCTGACCGGCCTGATGATCCTGTTGTTCCTAGGAAGCTGGCGAAGCACGCTGATCGTCTGCATTTCGATTCCCCTGTCGATGCTGACGTCGTTGATCGTGCTCAGCCTGCTGGGCGAGACCATCAACGTGATGACTCTCGGCGGGCTGGCACTGGCGGTCGGCATCCTGGTCGACGACGCTACGGTCGAGATTGAAAATATCCACCGCAACCTTGGCATGAAGAAATCGATCACGCGCGGCATTCTGGATGGCGCGCAGCAGATTGCGGTGCCGGCGTTCGTTTCCACGTTAGCCATCTGCATCGTATTTGTGCCTGTTTTGTTGCTCACGGGCGCCGCGAAGTTCCTCTTCACACCGCTGGCGATGGCCGTCGTTTTCGCGATGTTGACGTCCTACCTGCTGACCCGAACGCTGGTTCCGACCATGGTGCATTACATGCTGCCGCCGGAAGTGGAGTTATACCAGAAAGGCGAGCACGGGCACGCGGCGGAATCGGAAGGCATCATCTGGCGGATTCACCATGCGTTCAACCGGCAATTCGAACGGATGCGCCATGGCTACCACGGGATGCTGGAGTGGAGCCTCCATCACCGCGGCCGGGTATGCGCGGGCTTCGGCATCTTTTACGCAGTATCGCTATTGCTGCTGTTCATCGTTGGGCGAGACTTCTTCCCATACGTCGATTCCGGACAGATGCGCATGCACCTGCGCGCTCCGGAAGGCACGCGCATTGAAGAGACGGAGCGGGTGTTCGGCCGCGTTGAGGCGGAGATCCGCCGCCAGATCCCGCCGAACGAGTTGGACGCAATCATTGACGATATCGGTCTCCCGAATGGCGGCTTCAACCTGGCGTTCGGCGACGTCGCTACGATCGGACCGTCCGACGGCGAGATCCTGATCTCCCTGAAACCCGACCATCGGCCGACGCAGGAGTACGAGCGCCTGCTCCGCAGGGCGATATCCGCAAAATTCCCCGACGAGACCATCTTTTTCCAGGCGGCAAACATTACGAACCAGATTCTGAATTTCGGAATCCCGGCGCCGATCGATATTCAGGTGGTGGGTAGAAACGCCGACCAGAACTTCCGCATCGCGAAGCAGATCGAGCGGCGCGTAACGGCAGTTCCGGGCGCGGTGGATGTGCACATACGGCAAGAGGTGAACGCGCCGGCAGTAGACGTCGCGGTGGATCGGACAAAAGCGGGGCAGGCGGGTCTCACGGAGCGCGATCTCTCGAACAGCATGTTCATTTCGCTGAGCTCCAGCGGCCAGATCTCGCCCAACCAGTGGCTGAATCCAAACAATGGTGTGAGCTACCAGATCTCGGTCCAGACGCCGCCGTATCGCATCAACAATTTCGACGCACTGCAGCGAACGCCGGTAACTCCCGCAAGCGGCACATCGACGCAACTTCTGAGCAATTTCGTAACGCTGAAGCGCAACTCGCTGCCGGCCATCATCAACCACTACAACGTGCAGCCCTTGTTCGACGTTTACGCAAATGTGGACCGGCGCGACCTGGGCAGCGTCGCATCCGATATTGGAAAGATTCTCGCCGATGTCGATCGAAAAATTCCCGAGGGCACCTTCATCCGAATGCGCGGCCAGGTGGAAACCATGCAGTCCTCGTTCTTCCGGCTAGGCATGGGTCTGCTGTTCGCGATTCTGCTGGTTTACCTGCTGATGGTGGTGAACTTCCAATCCTGGCTCGATCCCTTCATTATTCTGATGGCCATTCCCGGGGCGCTGACCGGAATCGTGTGGATGCTGTTTCTGACGGGCACCAGTCTGAACGTTCCATCGCTGATGGGCAGCATCATGGCCATCGGCGTGGCGACGGCGAACAGCATTCTGCTGGTGGTGTTTGCGAACGACGAGCGCAAGGAAGGGCACGATCAGCTTGGAGCGGCGCTGTCGGCGGGCTTTACCCGTATACGGCCGGTGGTGATGACCGCGCTGGCGATGATTATCGGAATGCTGCCGATGGCCCTGGCCATGGGAGAAGGCGGAGAGCAGAATGCTCCGCTGGGCCGGGCTGTAATCGGCGGCCTGATCGTAGCTACCTTCTCCACGTTGTTCTTTGTGCCTATTATGTACACGTTTCTGAGATCCAAACCGCCGATAGATAAAGACCTGCAGATCGAAGCAGAGTATCACGAGGGCGAACCTGGCGCTGAGCTTTTATAATGCCGACGATTAACGAACAAGAACTACCGACGGGGAGCGAGAGACGGCTGGCAAGGCCGGACGGCCTTCGTCCCGGGGTGCCACCCCCAACGCCTCGGCGCGGGCGGGCGATCTGGCTGGTATTGGCGCTGTTGATCATTCTGGCTGCGCTGTTCTTTTATGGCTACCAGCGGCACGTCCAGATTGAACAGGTGGCGCAAGCGGAGGCCAAAAAAGAACAGGACACGCTGCCGGTGGTGACGGTTGCGAAGGTGCGCAAAGCGGAGCCGGCGAGTGAACTGCTGCTGCCGGGCAACATGATCGCGCTCACTGAGGCGTACGTTTATGCACGGTCCTCAGGGTATGTGAAGAAGCGGCTGGTCGACATCGGCGACCGGGTGAAGGCGGGGCAGTTGCTAGCGGAAATCGAGTCGCCCGATCTCGATCAACAGGTGGACCAGGCGCGCGCTTCGGTGGCGCAGGCGGAAAAACAGCTCGAGCAAACCCGTGCCAATCTGGCGAACGCGCAGGCGCAGCTCGAACTGGCGCGTGTCACCTGGGACCGCTACAAGGTCCTCGCGGAACATGGCGCCATCGCGCGGCAGGATGCGGACCAGCAGTTTGCGACCTTCCGCAGCGCCGAGGCCGCGGTGAATTCGGCGCAGGCGAATATCTCGGCTGCCGACCAGAACGTCAAGGCAAACCAGGCGAATCTGCAGCGGATGATTACGCTGCAGGCGTTTGAGAAAGTCACCGCGCCTTTTGCGGGCGTAATCACGGCACGGAATTTCGACGTGGGAGCACTGATTGGAGGGTCGGGCGGCAGCCTCGGATCGTCGCCGACACCATTGGGTGGAACGCAGAACACCGGACAAGTCGGCAACGCGGGCACCTCCGGCTCGGCGGCGCTGGTGTCGGGTGGAAACGGTGTGAACGGAGGCGGAGAGCTTTACCGTATGGCGCAAGTCGACACGCTGCGAATTCTGATCAATGTTCCACAGCAATACGCCCCCGACATTCGTGTGGGACAGGTTGCGAACGTCACGATTCGCGAATTTGCAGGGCACCCGTTTGAAGGCCACGTGACTCGCACATCCAACGCGATCGATGCCAACACCCGTACGCTGCTCACCGAGGTCCAGGTACCCAATCGCGAGCACAGACTGCTGCCGGGCATGTACGCGGAAGTGAAGCTGATCAGCGATCGCGTGAATCCTCCGGTGATGATACCCGGCGAGGCCATTCTGACCGGGGCGAGCGGGCTGCAGGTGGCCATGCTGGAGGACGTGACGGAGCCGGGTTATCCTCCGAATGCCCGTCGCATTCACATGCAGAACGTCGAGGTAGGGCGCGATTACGGCCCCGAGCTCGAAATTATAAACGGGCTGCAGGGTTGGGAACACGTAGTGGTGAGCCCCAGCGATGCGGTGGAAGAGGGCGCCATCGTCAATCCTTCATCCGCACGTCCGACGCCGCCGCGAAATCGTCCCGCCGCCAAGTCCGGAGGACAGCACTAAGCAGTATGCTTACGAAGGCTCTGACAGGCTTAGGCCTGTGCCACTTCTTTCTCGGTGCATTCTTTTTGGCGGGACAGACGGCCTCCGACCAGGCGCCCAAGGTGGTCTGGCCCGATACGAACCACTGGTACGACCGTTTTGCAGGTCCCTACGAGCCGCGAACGGTCCCTCCGCCGTCGTTTGAAAACTCGACCAGGATCGACAGCCTGATGCGCGCCGGCAAGCTGTACCTGTCGCTGCAGGATGCTATCAACCTGGCGCTGGAGAACAATCTCGACATCGAAGTGCGCCGCTATAACGCCGGTATCGCCTCGTCGGACACGCTGCGGGCACAAGGCGGCGCTCTGCTGCGCGGCATCGACCTGACGGTGAACGAATTGCCGCAGGGCGTCGGCGGACCTGCGAGCCCGCTGATCAATGCCCAGGCGACGGGCGCCACACCGGCAACGGCCATCTCGACGAACCTCATCGAGCAGACCGCGATTGCGATATCGACCACGAATCCGATCGTTACTGGAACGACACCGCTTGCCACCGGTCCGGCGATCCCGATTTTCGACCCGGCCGTGGTGGGTCAGCTCAACTGGCAGCACCTGACGACCCCACAGGTCAACTCTGTCGTCGCGGGGACCGACGCATTGGTGAGCCGGAACTTTGTCGGCAGCCTGGGTTTGAGCAAGGGGTTCGGTGCGGGCACACAGCTTAGCGCGACGTTCAATTCCAACAACCAGGACACGAATTCGTTCCGCAACACCTACAATCCGTACACCAGCTCCAGCCTGGGTTTTGGCATCACGCAACCGCTGCTGCGCGGATTCGGACTGAGCGTGAATCGCCGTTTCATTCGGATTGCGAAAAACAACGAGAAGATCTCGGATTTGGCGTTTCAACACCAGGTCATCGAGACAGTCGCCGGGGTCATTCGCCTTTACTTCGACCTGGTCAGCCTTATCGACGACGTGGCGGTGAAACAAAAGACGCTGGAACTGGCCCAGCAACTCTACAACGACAACAAGCAGAAGGTGGAGCAAGGTACGCTGGCCCCGATTGAGCTGGTGCGCGCACAGGCGCAGGTGGCGGCCAGCCGGCAGGATCTCGCCAACTCGCAGGGATTCGAGCTGGAGCAGGAGCTCATTATAAAGACCGTTCTCACCAAGCGCGGGACAGCTGATCCCCTGATTCGCGAGGCGCGGATTGTTGCCACGACTCCTATCGACATCCCGGCGCAGGAAGAGGTGCGCCCGGTGCAGGATCTGGTGTCGGAAGCTTTCCGAAACCGGCCCGAGATTCAGGAAGCGCAGCTACAGATCGCTAACAGCCAAATCAGCCTGCGGGGCTCGCGCAATGGGTTGCTGCCGGAGCTGGATATTGTCGGGGCCGCGCAGAACAGCGGGCTGGGTGGCGCTTTGAATCCGCTGGCGCCGGCGACGTCGCCGGGAAGCACGGGATTGATTACAAGCAGCAGTCCCACGTTTCTGGGTGGGTTTGGCTCATCGCTGGGGCAGATCTTTGCGCGCAACTATCCGACGTATGGGATCGGTTTGCAATTGACGCTGCCCGTGCATAACCGCATCGCGCAGGGCGACTACGTGCGCGACCAGATGCAGCTTCGGCAGAGCGAAGTGCGGTCGCAGCAGTTGGAGGATCAGGTACGGCTGGATGTGGAAAGCTCTCTGATTGCGCTGCAGCGGACGCGCGGGGCCTACGATGCGGCGGTGGAAGCTCGCAAGCTGCAGGAGCAATCGCTGCAGATCGAGATGGAGAAGTATGCGAACGGCGTGTCGACCACGTTTCTTGTCATGCAATATCAGAGTCTGCTGGCGCAGGCCCGGTCAACGGAAGTCGCGGCTCGCAGCGTTTACGTGAAGGCCAGGACGGCGCTGGAGCGGTCGGTTGGCGAGACGCTGCCGAATCACAGTATCTCAATCGATGAAGTTTTTCATGGGAAGATTTCCGCCGCCCCGGCTACACTGCCGGTGTTGGGACCGGGCGGCGGCCGATAAGAAAGCAGGCGAAACCGGCGCCGCCCTTCCACATCCACCCTTTTAGCGGTTCTTGGCCAGGTACTCGATCACTGCCGGGTCGCTGTCGTACAGGTACTTCGCGATCGGGAGGTATACGTAAAGCGAGGAGCGCTCATCGTGTGCTCGCTGGATCCACAGACGAAGCCTGTCATGATCCCCCAGGGCGGCACAGAGTTGGAGCAGAAAGGCCGGCTCGACGTAGCGCGTTTTGCGCAACTCCTCGAGGCGGTCTAGAGTTTGTCGAGCCTCCGCGCGTTTGCCCTCGCGAGCGCCCATGGCGGCAAAAGCCGACATGAATGGCGGCTCCTCGGTGATACCGGGCATCGCGGCCCTCAATTCATCGAGGACGCGGCGGCCAGACTTCAAGTCACCTTTCAAGCAATAGGCCGCCATCCGCTCCCATGCGAGGAGCGGATAATTTGGAAATAGCTCGTTACCCTTATCCAGGTGGTGAATAGCGTTGTCAATCTGGTTTGCGCACAGCAGTTCTTCTCCGATGTCCCAATAGATGACGAGCGACAGCGGATCGAGCGCAAATGCGGCGCGCATTTCCTTCATGGCTTCGTCCAGGCGTCCCTGGGCCTCGAGCGAGTGGGCGTACCAGTGGCGGACGTAGCCGGAGCCGGGATTGAGCTGCATGGCTCTCTGGAATTCGCGTTGCCCTCCCTCGCGGTCCCGCTCATAGTCGAGCTTCACAATGCCCAGCGAGGTGTGGGCCTCGGCGAGGTTGTCGTCCAGGGCGACGGCCTTCTCGGCGGCAGCTTTCGCTTTCGGCATGACCTCTTTCGGCGCCATGCCGGCGTTCTCGGCCAGGTAAGCGAACGAATCCGCCATTCCGGCATAAGCCAAGGCGAAGTTGGGGTCTTTGTCGATGGCCTTTTGATAGCGTTCGATCGCCTTCGTATACGTGTCCGGCCCCTCGTGCTTATTAAAGAAGTAGCGGCCCTCCTGGAACAGTTCGTAGGCGGCGACATCCCTGGTGGCGGCTCGTTGGGGGACCTCGCCGGCGCGCATCTCGTCGGCAATGGACTGTGAGATCTCCTGCTGCACCGCGAACACGTCGCGCAACTGACGATTAAAGGTGCGCGACCAGAGATGATACCCGTCGCTCACGCGATTAAGCTGGGCTGTGATGCGTAGCTGGTCGCCCGCCTTGCGAACGCTGCCCTCCAGAACGGCGCTGACGTTCAGTTGCTGCCCAATCTGACGGATATCGCTGGCTTTTCCTTTGAACGCGAACGCTGTTGTGCGGGCGACCACGTGTAGATTGGGGACGCGGCTCAACGCATCGATGATCTCCTCGGTCAGCCCATCGCTGAAGTAATCCTGGTCCTTTTGAGGGCTGAGATCTAGAAATGGCAGGACGACGATGGAGGAAATCGGTTCGTTGTGCGCCCTGGCGGCGCGTGTTTTCCACCAGGCGAATCCTGCGACCGCAAGCACGACAAGCGCTCCGAGCGTGTAGATCGCGATTCGGGTAGCCTGACCCGACGGCGACGGCTGGGGGGGAGCCGGCATGGTAGATACTTCGGGGACGCCCTTCCGGGCTTCACGCCAGGCATCCAGCTCCGATTTGAACGCGTAAACGGACCCCTGCCGGGCGTGCTGATGCCGGTGAACCGGAAGGCCTTCGTTTTTTTCCCAACCTTGTACGGTTCTGACCTCCCGCCCGAGGTAAGCCGCAATTTCCTTCCAGGAATCAAGGCGGTCTTCCGCCTCGGAAGGCCGCGGACGAAGCGGTATCGGCCTAGGTAAATCAGACATCGGATTCTGAGTGGCCAGTATACCGCAACCGCACGAAAAAGAGCGAAATTAACGACTTGCGTGTGGTTTCGCTTGCCTTGGCGGTCCACGTCGCCGAGAATCGTCTCCATGACATATCGCGGCGCCGCATGCTGGCTTGAGAACTTACGCGGTTGGGGTATTGCACGGCCTCTGATTCTTTGCACCCCAATAGGAAATCGCAGGATTTGTAAGGGTGGAGCAGGCCTTCAGCCGGTCGCTATGGACGGGCAGCCCCCGAAGGTGGTTGAAAGAAAGGCGGAGCAGGCGGTTCCGTGTGCCGTTGGAGATGCCATCCGGAGGAGCGTGTTCCTCGCCCTTGTCGCTACGGCCGGTGCGTTCGCGCAGCATCACATGAGTCCCGCCTCAGAAAAACCGGTGGCGCTGATGCCTGGACTGGGGACCTGGCGTCATCCCATCGCGACTCAGAACACCGAGGCGCAGAAGTTCTTCGACCAGGGTCTCTCGCTGATCTATAGCTTCAACCGCTACGAGGCTTTTCGCTCGTTCCGGAAGGCTGCGGAGCTCGACCCGAAAGCCGCGATGGCTTTCTGGGGGATCGCGATGTCGGAAGGCCCCTACGTGAACATGGACATGGACCCCTTCATCAACATGAAGGAGGCCTGCGAGGCGAGTTCGACCGGGCTGAGCGTTTCGGGACCGGCAGAACGCCCTTGGCTCGAGGCGGCTGCGTCGCGTTGTCCCGATTATGCAGACCCATCGCGGTACATCAGCGCGATGCAAGCTTTGGCAGCCCGCCTGCCCGACGATCCTGACGCACAGACCCTGTATGCCGACGCCTTGATGATCCCGATTCGCTGGCGCTGGTATGATTCCGAGGGCAAGCCCGCGGACGGCGAAGCGGAGGCCGAGCGGGTGCTTGAGGGTGTGCTGCGCCGCTACCCTAACCACCCTGGCGCCAATCATCTTTATATCCATGCGGTGGAATCGTCGTCCACGCCGGAGCGGGCGGTGCCGAGTGCCCAGCGTCTGATGGGGATCGTGCCGGCGGCCGGTCACATGGTCCACATGCCGGGCCACATCTGGCTGCGGCTCGGAGATTACGACAACGCCGTGGCGGTGAATGAGCGAGCGGCTGAGGTGGACCGGGAATACTTCGCGAAAACGGGGGTCATGAGCAGTTACGGCGGTTATTATCTCCACAATCTGCAGTTCCTTCTGTATTCGCGAGCGATGCAGGGGCGTTCGTCGGAGGCAAGCAAGGTTTCGAGCGACATGACGGAGGTCGTGAAAGGGATGGCGGCTTCCATGCCCGAAATGGTCGACCTGATCGGGGCATTTATCACGATGATGCAAGTGCGGGTTATGCGCTGGGACGAGGTGCTGGCGGGCGAGCAGCCCAAAATCGTGCCGGCAGCGACCGCGCTGTGGCATCATGCGCGCGCGATCGCCTACCTGGCGAAGAACGATCGGGCCGCCGCGGGGCGCGAGAAAACGCAGTTTGAAGCAATTTGCAAGACGCTGGATCGGAACATGCCATGGAGCACGAACAAGACGGGCGATGTGATGGATTTCGCCGCAGCCGTCCTGGCGGCACGTATGGAAGCCGATCCTGCGAAAGCCGCATCGTTATGGCGGCAGGCGGTGGCCTTGCAGGACAAGCTGGCTTACGACGAACCGCCGGTGTGGTACTCACCTGCGCGCGAATCGCTGGGCGCGTCATTGTTTATGGGCGGCGACGTCGCGGGCGCAGAGGAGGTATTCCGTGAGGGTTTGCGCCGAAGCCCCAATAATGGACGGATGCTTTTCGGATTGCTGGAGAGCTTGAAAGCTCAGAAGAAGACGGAGGCTGTTCACTGGGTGCAGCGCGAGTACGAGTCGTCATGGAAGGGCGCGGAATTGCAGCTCCGCATGAAAGATCTATAAGCGCGCGGCACGCAATCGCAGCGCGTTCGTGATCACAGAAACCGAGCTGAAGGTCATCGCCGCGCTGGCCAGCATGGGGCTGAGAAGCCAACCTACGAAAGGATAAAGGACACCGGCCGCGATCGGCACACCCAGGATGTTGTAGATGAACGCGAAGAAGAGGTTCTGGCGGATGTTGCGCATGGTGGCACGGCTCAGGTTCCGAGCGCGCAGGATAGCGCGGAGGTCGCCTTTTACGAGCGTGATACCGGCGCTCTCCATGGCGATATCCGTGCCGCCTCCCATGGCGATGCCCACCTGGGCCTGCGCCAGCGCCGGGGCGTCGTTAATCCCGTCACCGGCCATCGCGACCACCCGGCCGCTCGCTTGCAACTGCTTCACGATTTCGAGCTTGCCCGCGGGAAGCACGCCGGCGTGCACTTCGTCGAGACCAAGTTTCATGGCGACTTCTTCGGCGCGCTCGCGGCGGTCTCCGGTAACGAGCACCAGCCGAATGCCATCCTGATGCAGTTCTTTTACGGCTTCGCTGGTCGAGGCTTTGATGGGATCGCCGATGCTGAGGGCTCCGGCGAATTGGCCATCGACGGCTACTAGTATGTCGCCGGGAATTGAGGCGGCGACTCCGAGATCCCGCATCAGGGTCTCGTTTCCGGCGGCGACCTGACGGCCCCCGACCATTCCAGTGATTCCTTTTCCGGTGACGGATTGGACCCGCTCGGCGCGCGCGGGCTCGATTCCGCGCTGTTTCGCGCCGCTTACGACGGCGGTCGCGAGGGGATGCTCGGAGGCCCGTTCCAGGCTGGCGGCCAGCCGCAGGAGTTCCTGCTCGTCAAAACCTGACGCGGCCTTGACGTCCAACAGTTGCGGCTTACCTTCGGTCAGTGTGCCGGTCTTGTCGATGACGAGCGTGTTCACCTTCTCGAGAACTTCGAGCGCCTCGGCATTGCGGATCAGGATGCCGGCGGAGGCGCCGCGTCCAACGCCGACCATGATCGACATGGGCGTAGCCAATCCCAGCGCACACGGGCAGGCAATGATCAGGACGGCCACGGCATTCACCAGCGCATGAGCGGCGCGTGGTTGCGGACCGAGCGTCCACCAGCCGATGAAGGTCACGATGGCGGCCACAATGACGGCGGGCACAAACCACGACGCCACGAGGTCCGCCAGGCGCTGAATGGGGGCACGAGTACGCTGCGCCTCACTCACCATTTTCACGATTTGGGCCAGCATGGTGGCCGCTCCAACCCGCTCGGCTCGAATGGCCAGCGCGCCGGTCTGATTAACCGTGCCGCCGGTCACCTTGGCGCTTTGCGCCTTTTCCACCGGGATCGGCTCGCCGGTCAACATGGACTCGTCGACGGTGCTGCTGCCTTCGACGATGACCCCATCCACCGGCACCTTCTCGCCGGGCCGGACACGCAGGATGTCGCCCGTGTGAATCTGATCGAGCGGTACATCCTCCTCCGCGCCCCCCGGACGCAAGCGACGGGCGGTCTTCGGCGCCAGCCCGAGCAACGCACGAATCGCACCGCTGGTTCGCTGGCGAGCACGCAGTTCCAGTACCTGTCCTAAGAGCACCAGCGTGATGATAACGGCCGCAGGTTCGAAATAGACTTCCTCGGAACCGAGCAGCGCCACTACGATGCTGTATAAGTAAGCCGCCCCCGTGCCCATGGCGATCAGCGTGAACATGTTGGGGCTGCGATTCAGGACGGAAGTCCAGGCGCGCTGGAAAAACGGCCATCCCGCCCACAGCACCACCGGCGTCGCGAGCGCAAACTCGATCCACACCGGCGGTCGGCCGCCCAACCAACTCCAGATCATAAAGCCGAGGATCGGCGCGGTGAGGAGAAGTGCGATGAAGAACCGCCGCTTCATATCCGTGTACTCGGGGTTCTCTTCTTCAACGGAGTCGAAGCGGAACTCGGCGGGCTCGAGAGCCATCCCGCAAAACGGACACGACCCAGGACCGATCTGGCGCACCTCGGGATGCATCGGGCAGGTATACTCGACGCCCTCGGGCATGGGCTCCGCCGGCTTTTGCGGCGCGAGATAACGCTCGGGATCGGCCTCAAATCGCGCGACACAGCCCTTACTACAAAAGTAGTAGGTCTTCCCCTGATACGTACTGGAACCCGCGGCAGTCTTGGGGTTCACAGTCATGTGGCAGACTGGGTCCAGTTCGCTGGGCGGCGATTGGATGATTTGAAACGGGTTTTGTGCCATTTCATTCTCATGGTCGCATTAGGCCGCTTATCATAGGAGATTGTCCCCGGCCACTGCGATTCGTCGTGTGTTGCTCGCATGGTACGACCGCAACAAACGTACTCTGCCTTGGCGCAACAGCCGCGATCCATATTTGATTTGGGTATCGGAGATCATGCTGCAACAGACGCGAGTCGCCGCAGTGATGCCGTACTACGAACGGTTCCTTCATCGTTTTCCGAACGTGGAATCGCTAGCCGCCGCTCGCGAGGAAGAGGTGCTGGTGGCATGGGCCGGCCTCGGGTACTATTCGCGTGCGCGTAATCTTCACAGGGCGGCGCGAAAGATCGTCGAAGCGGGTGCGTTTCCTCGGGAGTATGACGCGATTCGCGAACTTCCCGGTGTCGGCGATTACACCGCGGCCGCGGTTGCGAGCATCGCATTCGATCAAGCTTTCGCCGCAGTGGACGGAAACGTTTTGCGCGTGCTGAGCCGTCTAAAGGCTGAACCGGCTGATATTCAGGCGGGTGAGACACGGAAACGGCTTCAGGGATTCGCGGACGAACTGCTCGACCCCAAGCGCCCCGGCGATTTCAACCAGGCGTTGATGGAGTTGGGCGCGACGGTTTGTTTACCGAAGACGCCGCAGTGTTCGAGTTGTCCCGTCGCGACGCATTGTGAGGCACGCAAGCAGAACAGAACGAATGAATACCCGGTACGTGTGCGTAAGGATGCGCGCCACGAGGTGCGGGAAACGCTTTGCTATATCGAACGAGGAGATCGGGTTCTGTTTTGGCAGCGCCCACCCGAGAGCCGGCGTCTCGCGGGTTTTTGGGAGTTACCGCTCGCCACTCAGCTCGACGGCGCGCACTTAGAGAAGAAGTTGGGGGAGTTTCGGCACACTATAGTGAACACCACCTATTGCATCAATGTTATGCAAGCGTCGCTTGGCCGGGTTCCGGCGGGGTTCGAGTGGCTGTCGACGAATAAATTACATGAAGTTCCGTTAAGCACCACAGCAAAAAAGGCGCTGCTGTGTTTAACAGAACAGGTCGGGAATGAAAAAAAGTAGAAACGTTGTAGCCGCAAAGATCGCCGTGGGGTTGGCGGTGATTCCGGTGTTGATTTATGCGTATTCGACAGGGCCTGATCCACGGCACACCGGGGCCCCCGGCGACGATCCTTTGGCTTGCACCACATCGGGCTGCCATACAGGAACCGCGCTGAATGGGGGCGGCGGCAACGCGCAGCTCACGTCATCGGAAGGAACCACCTATACTCCGGGTAAGGCGCAAACCCTAACGCTCACGATTACCGATTCGAAGGCTCACGTCTACGGATTCCAGATGAGCGCGCGCGCAAACAGCAGTCCCGCGAATACGCAGGCGGGTGATTTCACGCCGGGCGATTCTCAAATCGTGCTCTGCGACGACGGCGGTTTGAAGGGTAGTAAAGGATGTCCCGCGAAGTCCCCGGTCGAGTTCATCGAGCACTTCATGCCATTTCGGACGAATGTGATCTCAGTGACGTGGACGCCTCCGGCCACGAACATCGGACCGGTGACGATATACGCGGCCGCCAATGCGGCCAATGGCGATGGCAACAACACTGGCGATCACATTTATACGACGAAGCTGCAGCTCTCTGCGGCGGTGTCGCAACCGCCTCCTCCCCCACCCCCGCCGACGGCGATCAATGTTTCGCATGACCTGGTGAGTCTTGGAATCGCGAGTCACAATATTGCGCCCAATACGCCAGCGCTGGATGCTACACCGTTGTTCCAGGCGGCCATCAACTATGCGGCCCAGAACCAGCTACAGACGATTACGGCCGACGCAGGCGCCTATTATTTCCAGTCCACGAATACGAACGCCGGCGACAGATACCTGGTGCTTTCCGGTTTGCAGAATCTAACGATCGATCTGCAGGGGTCGGACCTCTATTTTCAGAACCCGTTTCTGATGGGGATGGACGTGGAGAACTGCCAGAACCTGACGCTGAAGAACTTCACGCTCGACTATCAGAACCTGCCGTTCACCCAGGTGCAGGTGACCGCTGTCGACGCTACGAATGCCGTCATTTCCTATTCGACGCTGGGCAACTGGCAAACGCCAACGTTCAGCTCGCTCGATCCTTCGGCGCCGATTTATGCGTTCGCTTTTCGAAACGGAGCGCTCGTTCCCGGTACCAGCCGTTTCCAGGCGGCGAACCCGGCGGGGGCGAATTCCGTCGCGATCGTGAATGACGGTTTGCCTTGGACGCAGCAATCGGTGCTGGGTTTGATTGCGGCCGGCGACACGCTGGTGCTAGCCCCGCGGTCGGGAGGCTCATCGCTGAACGTGAACGGCGGCACCAACATCACACTAAGCCACGTGTCCGTCTATTCGAGCGGCTCCGCGGGAGTCAAGTTGTCGTCGGCGAACGCCACGCTGGATCACGTGAGCGTGGTGCCGCGGCCAGGCACCGATCATCTCGTGAGCTCGAACGCATATGGCGTCACTTTGACGGATGCCGCGAATGCCACGCTGCAGTTTTGCACGGTTCGTTTTACGCTGGACAACGGTTTCTCAACTTATTCGAGCGACGGGAATGCATCCATGGCGAACCTGGTGATGCAGAGCAATCTGGTTCAAGACATCGTGTTCTCGCGCGGTATTTCGCTGAGCGGTCTCAGCAATGCGAGTCTTACGGGCAACGTTGTGCGGCGCACGCCATTTGCAGGCATCATCGGGTTCGGTCCTCTTCAAGGACTCACCATGACTCACAACGTGGTGAGCGATGCCAACGGCGGAACAGCCCCGAGCGCGAAGGATTATGCCGCGGTTCAGATTTACTCCGTGGATCAGAACGCGCAGCCCATCACATCACAGAATAATCAGAACGTCACCATAACCAACAACTACATCGCGAATACTCCGCGGACGGCGATCTGGGTCGAGGAGACATCCGGCGGCGACATCGAGAATAATTTTCTGGTCGATGTCACGACGACTCCGGACGACGGGCTCGCGGACTATCCGGCTGGTGCGGTGTCGAGTTTCTCAAATGCTGTGATCGTTCAGAATATTTCGAATGTCACCGTTCCAGGGAATACGACAGAAGCGGGCACGAATCTGATTACGATTTTGTCGGGGAGCACGAATGTCGAGAGCGCGATGGCTCCGGGCGCTACGGCGCTTGTAATGTCGGCGGCGGTCGCATCGGATGCGGCGCCTACTGCTACGATCACCGACAGCACGGGCGCGGTCTTTCAGGCTTCGGTCAGCGTTTCGCAAGGGCAAGCCAGCTTCGTGGTGCCGCAAGGGTGTGCTCCCGGTGCGGCGCAGGTTGAGATTGACGGCGCTGCGGGGATGCTCGGGCGCGGGACGGTACTCATTGACCCTGCGGCTTTGTAACATTGTTAGGTCCTAACGGTAGTTTTCGGGAACAGCGAGTCTGATTGAGCCTGTGATGCAGGCTGTTAGCTTGCGGCGGGTTGTTAACCCGCCTGCTCGTAACTCGGAACACGCGCCGACCAACGCCGGTTGGCAACCGGCGGCAGGATGCCATCCTGCATCACAGGCGGCCGAACTACCAGATTTAGAGGAAACTACCGGCCCAGATGAATTCCCGTTAAGCACCACAGCAAATCCCACGCGCGTGTGTTTAATCACTCGTGAAGTACATGCAACACAACCGCAAGATTCTGGCGGCGAAGATGGCTGTCGGGTTGGCCGTGATTCCGGTGCTGATCTATGCGTATTCCACAGGACCCGATCCTCGTCATACCGCAGCGCCGGGGGATGATCCGCAAGCCTGCGCTACGTCGGGCTGCCATACCGGGACCCCGCTCAACGGAGGCGGCGGCAACGTCCAACTGACCTCATCGGCCGGTACTTCTTATACACCCGGCCAGAGCCAGACGCTCACGTTGACGATCACCGATTCGAAAGCGCACGTCTATGGGTTCCAGATGAGCGCGCGCCTGGATAGCAGCCCGTCGACGGGACAGGCCGGGGATTTCACCGCGGGCACGCAGCAGATTGTGCTTTGCGACGACGGCAGCCTGAAGGGCAACAACGGATGCCCGTCGAAGTTCCCGGTCGAGTTCATCGAGCACAGCAGCCCGTTTCAAACCAACACCATAAAAGTGAAATGGACCGCGCCCGCGACCAACGTCGGAACCGTCACGATCTATGCGGCGGCTAATGCCGCGAACGGAGATGCCAATAACACCGGCGATCATATCTACACCACGAAACTGCAGCTCTCACCCGCGAGCACGACAAACAATGGTCCGACAATCACGGGGATTCAGAGCGCGGGCGGCTTCAATCCGAAGGCGGGAATCGCTGCGGCGACCTGGATCGAGATTTACGGCACAAATCTCTCCACCACGCCGACGCGCAGTTGGGCAGGTTCCGATTTTAACGGCAACAACGCGCCGACATCGCTGGATGGTGTCAGCGTGACAGTTGGTGGCAAGTCGGCTTTCGTCGACTTCATCAGTTCCGGCCAGGTGAATGTGCAGGTACCGGACAATATTCCGCTGGGACCGGGCGTGCCCGTCGTTCTGACTACCTCACAAGGCCAGAGTTCGCCGGTCAGCGTAACCACCGCAAGTTTGGCCCCGGCTCTGTTGGCTCTGCCGCAATGGGACGTGAACAGTAAACAGTATGTCGTGGCCCAATTCCCGCAGGACGGCAACAAGTATGTAGGGCCGACGAATTTGATCAACGGTCTGACATTCCGTCCGGCCAAGCCTGGCGAGGTAATTACGATATACGGAATCGGTTTCGGCCCTGTGACTCCCGCGAATCCGTCGGGCACGGTGACGACACAGGGCAACACCGTGAACACAACACCGGTGTTTCGTTTCGGCCAGACGCCGGCGGAGCTGCAGTACCAGGGGTTGTCGCCATTTGCGGTCGGGTTATATCAGTTCAACGTCGTCGTGCCGAACGTGTCGGCAGGCGATATTCAGCTCAATGTGCAAATGGGAAGCATCACGCTAAACCAGAGCCTGTTCGTAACGGTTGGACAATAGCGGTCGAGCGCGACCGCTCTTTGGCGCCGAAGCAAAAGCTTTCGATCATGCCTCTGAACACGGGCTGCAGCGCCTGATATTGACCCCGCGGGCACGATGCCATCAGGACGTATGCGTTCTCGCCGTCATCTGTTGCGACCACGGTAAGGAATGAATCGACGCCTTGCGGATTGATACCCGTGCTCGTCACGAACGCACCGGGTCGGCCATCGACTTTGAACGGGCCACGGTTCACAACAGTGAAGTTGTGGTATTGGCCGCCGACCTCGGTGCTCACACGATTGAGCACGGCATTCCAGTTCGAACCTGGATATGCCATCAGAATTACAAACGCGTTGCCGCTCACGAATTCCACACCATCGTCACTGAGAGACATTTGTCGCCACGACAACGGGCAATCGATGTGGAAGCGTCCGAGCGGATCACGATAGGTCGTGTTCTGGGAGAAACGATCGGCGATCAAGAAACACGAGATAAAGAACGTCTTGAAACGCATACCTGACTTATCGGCCAGCGTTGGTAGGTTTGCGGTATCCTACACTCGAATTGCCGCACAGACGGCGTAATTGGAGGAGGAGCTATGTTTTTCCGGCCAGTTTTTGCTGTACTTATCCTGTCGTCCGTTGGCTTATTCGCCAATAGCACGAACCAACCGATACGATTTACGGGAGCCCCGACAGACGGCGGGCAAACGTGCGCCATGTGTCACACCCAGAGTGCGAGCAGCCCTGGCAGCGGTTCCATGTCTCTCGACATTCAATCCTACACTCCCGGCGTTGCGCAGATGATTCACGTCACCATCACCGATCCACAGGCCACGCGGTGGGGGTTTCAACTCACGGCGCGCATCGTGAATAACGAAACGCTCGAGGCGGGCACGCTGACCTCGGCTGACACGGCCAACGTGCAGGTGGTGTGTGATGACGGATCGACCACGGGATCGCCCGCGCCATGCAACGGGCAGCGCGAGTTTGCCGAGCACATCACCGCGCCTCGCAACGGCGGAAGCTCATTCATTTTCAACGTGAACTGGACGCCGCCGAGCACCGAGGTCGGCAAGATTGTCTTCTACTACTCCGGGGTTGCCGCAAACAATGATAATGGGCCGTTGGGCGATCACGTGTACACCGGGTCGTTGGTGATTCCAGTGGTGGCGGCTTGCAATAACAACAGCCGGACCGCGAAGCCGACGCTTCAGAAGCCGATCAATGGCGGTTCGTTTTCGGATCTTCTGGCGGGACGTGGAATGTGGGCCGTTAAAGGTCTGAACTTCACGGTGTCCGGTTTAACCAGGATGGCGGGCGCCGGCGATCTCGTGAATAACGCCTTCCCCACGCAGCTCGCATGCGTGGCGGTCGAAATTACGCCGCCGGGAGGCAGTCCGATTCGCGCGCCGATCACTTACGTTCAGGCGGACCAGATCAATATCCAGGCGCCGGATTTGCCGGCCGGACAGGTGAACCTGGTCGTCATCGAAAACCCCGATCTTCCCAACGAGCTTCGCAGCGATGTTGGAACGGTAACGGTACAAGACTTGGCGCCGGCATTTTTCACCCTGAACGGGACGAGTATTGCGGCGCAGTTTGTAGGGACCGCGAACGTCGTCGCAACTCCGGACGTCGTTCCTGGCGCGACACCGGCGAAGGTGGGCGACATCGTGACCTTATACGGGATGGGCTTCGGGCCGACTGATCCCACTGTCGACGTCGGCGCGCTGGCCCCGGGCGGCGCGAAGACAACCAACACCGTCACGGTCACCATTGGAAGCATCACAGTGGCGGACTCGGATGTCTTTTATGCGGGCCTGGTGCCGACGGCAATTAGCGGTCTGTATCAGATTAACGTCCGGATTCCGGCGGGCACTCCCAACGGCAACATTCCAGTGACGGCTACGGTGAACGGCGTTTCCACCCAGCCGGGCGCGACGATACCCATTCAGTCGATGTAAGCTTCGGTGAGTGGAAGGGTGACGCAGGTTCCGCCTGCCTTCGGACCTTACCGAAAACGCTCAGGCGGCGGTTTCGCATGCGTGGTGTTGCTTGATGGCGCTACCACGGCTTCACAAGGCAGGCGAAACCGCCAGCGCCACCTTTGGTAGACAGGGGTTGTCGAACCGACGCGGCTGGAGGTGTGCCTAGCCTGAGACCAACGTCTTCTTGGTTCGGATGCGGTAGTCTTCAATGCTCGGCATCCGAATCACCCGGCACATTTCAAATAACCGTGAGCGGGCGCGCATCCCGATGCGTTCTTCGAGGAAGTACTTACTGTTGATGTCGCTTTGAATGCCGGTGCCGCGCCGGTCGCCGACGTCGGGATCACGGAGGTTTGTGGTCGCAATCAGCGGCTTCTTGTTGTTGCAGCGGTACGTGATGATTGAGGTGACCGTGTCCTCCACCCAATCCGTCACGCGGTGCGCGCCGAGGTCATCCAACAGCAGGATTTCGGCGTCGAGCGCTGCTCCGTAGGCCTCGCGGTCGGAGCCGCCCGCGGCTTCGTTGTAACCGGAGCGGATGCGGTCGAGAAGATTTTGATAGTCGAAGAACACGCCCTCGAAGCCTTTGTTTATTAACTCGCGCAAGGCCGCTACGGCGAGATGGGTTTTGCCAGTCCCGGGCGCGCCAATAAACAGCAGGCCCGGCTTATCGGTGGTGGGGAACTCGCGAACGAACGCCCGCACGCTGGTCATCACCATCGCAAGCGCGGTTCGCGCAATGGAATTGTCCTGGGGAAGGAAGAAATTGTCGAGCGCGGCCGCCGCATAATTCGGCGGGATGCACGCGGACGCCAGGGCCCGTCCGGCGCGTTCCCGTGGCGCGCATTCACACCGTTCCGCGGCGGAGATGCCATTGCGTTCCACGATCTTGAAGCCCGTGCCGCCGCAAATCCCGCAAACCTCTTCCATCATGTTCCTCTTTTAATCGAGCGACACCAGGACGTCGCCGGCCGCCACCGTGTCGCCGTCCTTGACGGCTACGCGAACCACCTGGCCGGCACGAAGGGCCTTCATCTCGTTCTGCATCTTCATGGCTTCCACGACGACCAGGCCTTGTCCCGCTTCCACGGTATCACCCTCTTTGACAAGCAGCCGGATCACCTTTCCGGGCATTGGCGCTTTTACATCCTGGTGCAGGTGCGCAAGGCTTGCGCGTGAGCGCTTGGAGGCATTCCGCGTATCCTCCACCTGAACTTCGAAGCGGTGCTCGCCGATCGCGGCCTGCCAACCATCCGCGCCGCTCTTCAACCGGACCACGTAGCTGCGGCCCTGGTACAGCACCGAGTACAAGCCCGGCGAAATCTCACAGATTTCCGCATTCGCCGAATCGAAATCGATGGCGCGGTTGTCGACCGAAATTTCCAACTTCATCGCAGGTTTCGCGATCTGCCTTCCAGGAGCCATGAACTGATGGACCTGCCGCCGTGGTTTGCGTCCGTGGGCGGGCGGGAATTCCGGTAATGCTCCGCCGCGGCGAGCGCCACGATCATATCCAATTCTTCCGACGAGGCGCGCGGCGGCCTGCGGTCCATGAACTCTGCGATGAAACCAGTATGCAAATCTCCTCTACAAAACTGAGGGTCGTTGAGTATATCGCGGAAAAAGGCGAGATTGGTTCGAATGCCGATGATGGAGTACTCCTGGAGCGCGCGAAGCATTCGGGCGATTGCGGTCGGCCGATCGGCGGCCCAGACGGCAAGCTTCGCCAGCAACGGATCATACTCGATGGGGACCCGCCAGCCTTCATAGATGCCGGAATCGAGGCGAATGCCCGGGCCGGCGGGCTCCGTCAGGAAGTCGATCGGGCCCGGCGACGGGAAAAAGTAGCTATCGGGATCTTCGGCGTATGCGCGGCATTCGATGGCACTGCCTCGCCACGTGATGTCATCCTGTTTGAGTGTGAGATGCTCACCGGACGCGATGCGCAGCTGCCACTGAACGAGGTCGAGCGACGTCACAAGCTCGGTGACCGGATGCTCCACCTGGAGACGGGTGTTCATCTCCAGGAAGTAGAAGTTGCGGTCTTTATCGACGAGGAATTCCGCCGTTCCGGCGTTGTAGTAGCCTGCGGCCCGGGCGATTTTGAGCGCCGCTTCACCCATGGCCGTCCGCATCTCGGGATGCTGGGCCACGAGCGGCGAGGGACACTCTTCGATCACCTTCTGATACCGGCGCTGCAGGGAACATTCGCGCTCGCCGAGGTGAATCAAGTGCCCGTGCTCGTCCCCGAGGATTTGAATTTCGATGTGGCGAGGATTCTCGATGACCTTCTCGATGTAGACTTCGCCGCTATTGAAAGCACGCTCGGCCTCGCTGCGGGCGTCGCGGATGGCGGATTCGAGTTCGGCCTCGCTACCCACGCGCCGCATGCCCTTTCCCCCACCGCCTGCCACAGCCTTGAGCAGGACCGGATAGCCGATGTCGAGCGCGATGGTCTTGGCGTGGTCGAAACTGCTGGCTGGTTCCTTGGTGCCGGGGACGACGGGGGCACCCGCCTCCATCGCGATTTTCCGGCCGCCGGTCTTCGAGCCGAGGGCCCGGATGGATGCTCCCGTGGGACCGATAAACTTGATGCCGGCCGCCGCGCAGGAGTCCGCGAAGTCGGCGTTCTCGCTGAGGAAGCCGTAGCCGGGGTGAATGGCGTCGGCCCCGTGTTTGCGTGCCGCATCCAGGACCTTGTCGATCCGGAGATAGCTTTCGGACGACGCAGCGGGACCGATGTGCTCAGCCTCGTCCGCCATGCGGACGTGCAGGGATTTGCGGTCAGCGTCTGAGAAGACGGCAACGCTGGGAATCCCCATCTCACGCAAGGCGCGGATGATGCGAACTGCGATCTCCCCGCGGTTCGCGACGAGGACTTTGCGGAGCATGAAGGGGAATTGTAGCAGGGGTGTTCGTCAAACTGGCCAACAACTTGACGCTGCCCTCCCCAATCGGCTAATCTGGTTCTCTGTAAGGCTCGAACGGAGAAAGTCTGTCTTTATGAACACCCAAATCCCGTCCAAAGGTGAGATTGTGCGGCAATGGCATGTTTTGGACGCCTCGGACATGGTTCTGGGGCGCATCGCCAGCAAAGCTGCCATGATCCTGATGGGTAAGCACAAGCCCAGCTACACTCCCTTTCTGGACACTGGCGATCACGTGATCGTCATCAATGCCGCCAAAGTGCGGCTCACCGGTCGCAAAGAAGACCAGAAGCTTTACCGCCGTCACACAGGTTATCCGGGCGGGTTGATTGAAGTCGGCGCCCGCAAGATGCGCCAGACGCGTCCCGCCAAAATGATCGAACAGGCCATCGCCGGCATGCTTCCGAAGACCAAACTCGGAAAGCAGATGTATCGCAAGCTGAAAGTCTATGCGAGCGACAAGCATCCGCACCAGGCGCAGAAGCCGGTGGCCCTCGCGGTTTAAACAAAAGTTAAGAGGAAATTGAGTGCCAGCTTCGTTAGTACAGCATTTAGGAACAGGCCGTAGAAAGAGATCGGTGGCGCGGATTTTTCTGCGCTCCGGAAAAGGCCAGATCACGGTCAACGGACGATCGTTCGACCATTACTTTGTCAATGAGACCGCCCGCGCGATAGTGCGCCAGCCTCTGCTCGCCACCGAGATGGCGGACAAGTTCGACGTTCTGATCCTTGCCGACGGCGGTGGTATCTCGGGTCAGGCCGGCGCGGCCCGGCTCGGAATTGCTCGCGCGTTGGTCGAATTCAACGCCGAGTTGCGTGGCAAGCTTAAGGGACTCGGCTTTCTAACGCGCGATCCGCGAGCGCATGAGCGGAAGAAGTACGGCCAGAAGGGCGCCCGCAAGCGGTTCCAATTCTCCAAGCGCTAACGCTTATCTGCTACTCGCGTTAGCCGCACGTGGATTCTGAAGAGCGTCACAAATTCCGCTTTGGGCGTGACGCTTCGCTGGTTCCCCATGTGAAACCCGAAACAATCGAAAGAAGGAGGCATTTTGCCGTCAATTTCAATGAAAGAACTGCTCGAAGCCGGCGTTCACTTCGGGCACCAGACCAAGCGCTGGAATCCAAAGATGAAAGAATACATCTTTGGCGAACGTAACGGAATCTACATTGTCGATCTCCAGAAGACCCTGAAACTGTTCAAGGACGCGATGCGCTTCGTGGCCGAGATGGCCGCGCAAGGCAAAACGGTCCTCTTTGTGGGAACCAAGCGCCAGGCCCAGGAAGCCGTTGCGGAAGAGGCCTCTCGCTGCCAGCAATACTACGTCAACCAACGCTGGTTGGGCGGATTGCTGACGAACATGGCCACGGTGCAACGCTCCATCAAGCGCCTCAAGGAACTCGATTCCATGGCAAACGACGGCGCCTATGAAGGACGCGCCAAGAAAGAAGTCGGACGGCTGGAACGCGAGCGCAAACACCTGCAACAGAACCTGGCGGGCATCAAGGAAATGTCGGGCCTGCCGGACATGCTGTTCGTCATCGACTCCAACAAGGAAGCGATTGCCGTCAAGGAAGCGCGGAAACTTGGCATTCCCGTGGTGGCAGTGGTCGACACCAATTGCGACCCGGATGAAGTCGACTACGTGATTCCCGGCAACGACGACGCATTGCGAGCCATTCGCCTGTTTACGAACAAGATCTCCGATGCCGTAATCGAAGGCCGTGCCTTGGCCACCGAGCAGGACTTCACGCCCGAAAAGGTCGTCACCGACGAGACTCCGATGGAAGAGATTCCCGAGTACTCGCAGTTCGATCCGCATCAACTCGATCAGCTCATGTCGGAGGGCCTTTCGGACGAGGAACTGCCCTCGATGTCGCTGCCTCGGAAGGGACCCGCATCGGAAACCGCCGAGGAGACTGTCGGGAACCGGGGCGCGCGCGAATAGTGCGGGGTTGATTTCGATTTTCATGGGCCGGGAAAACTCCGGCCCTCTAATACGAAAGGTGTGGATGCGGATTAAAAGCCCGCTCCACGCGGTACGAATATGGAAATTAGCGCAAAACTGGTGAAAGAGCTGCGCGACCGTTCGGGCGCCGGCATGATGGAATGCAAGAAGGCTCTGCAAGAGGCCGAAGGAAACCTGGCTGAAGCGGAGATCATTCTGCGCAAGCGCGGTCTTTCCTCGGCTGCGAAGAAAGCCGGCCGTTCCACGCGGCAGGGTGTCATTGGCAGCTATATTCATCCCGGATCGCAGCTTGGCGTTCTGGTCGAGGTGAACTGCGAGTCCGACTTCGTCGCGCGGACCGAAGATTTTCTGGAACTGGTGAAGGACATCGCGATGCAGGTGGCGGCGGCCGACCCGCAATTCATCCGCAAGGAGGATGTTACTCCTGATGCGCTCGCGAAGGAGATGGACATTCAACGCGATCGCGCGCGCCAGGAAGGCAAGCCCGAGAAGATGCTCGACAAGATTGTCGAGGGCCGCATGAACAAGTACTACGAGGAGGTCTGTTTGTACGAGCAGCCCTTCATCAAAGAGAATACGACCAGTGTTGCCGACCTGATCAAGTCCAAGATCGCGAAGCTGGGCGAGAACATTTCAATCTCTCGCTTCGTGCGCTTTAAGGTCGGCGAGACCGTGCAACTCGAAGAGACAGCCGAAACGACTCCACCGTCGGAGTAAATGCCGAAGTATCAGCGGATCGTACTAAAACTGAGTGGCGAGGTCCTCGCGGGAGGCGCCTCGTTCGGAATCAGCACGGAGCGTGTTGCCAGTCTCGCCGCTGAGATTGCCGAGGTGGCGCAGTCGGGAGTACAGATCGGCCTGGTGGTGGGCGGAGGGAATTTCTTTCGAGGTGTGGCGGCGGCCGCTCGGAACATGGATCGCGTCGCCGCCGACCACATGGGCATGCTCGCGACGGTAATCAACGCGCTGGCCCTTCAGGATTCGCTCGAGAAAGCCGGCGTTCCCACGCGTGTCATGACTGCAATCGAGATGCACCAGGTTGCGGAACCGTACATCCGGCGCCGGGCAATTCGGCATCTCGAGAAGGGCCGCATCGTCATCTTCGCCGCCGGCACCTCGAATCCTTATTTCTCTACGGACACGGCTGCAACGCTACGGGCGCTCGAGATCCGGGCCGACGTCATCGCGAAAGCGACGCGCGTCGACGGCGTGTACGATAAGGACCCCATGCGCTTCTCCGACGCGGTCCTTTACAACGAAGTGAGCTATCTCGAGGTGCTTGCCAAGGCGCTCGCGGTCATGGATGCGTCGGCGGTGGCAATGTGCCGCGATAACAAGCTCCCCATCATCGTTTTCAATCTCAATACCTACGGCAATATCCTGAGGATGGTTCAAGGCGAGCCGATCGGCACCCTAATCTCCTGAATCGGGCAGGCTAAATGCCTGCCCCAGCTTGGCTCGCAACCTGTTTCGCCGTAAAGGTGGCGCCTGCGCATCACGTTTTCCCGAAACTTGCCCGCACGCATTACCTAAGGCGGTGTATATCCGTCACTTCGACGTCCCCACAAGAGCAAGTAATCCTTCAGCGAGACTCCCCCGCCAACTCAAGTAATCATGCCCGCCGACGTTCTCCTGATAATGCACCTCATACCCCTTCGCCAGCAGCACATCGCGCATATGCCGGCTCGGCTCCAGGATCGCGCCACCACCACCGCTCACATCTACCTCGAAAGTGCCGGCATCCATATAAAACCGCAACGGCAGTTTCGGGCTTTTCAGGAATTCCTTCGCTAAATAGTTCGGCTCGGCATAGGGCTCCGGTTTCGGCGCCGACCACCAGAACGAACCCGATTGGCACAGAATATTGCCGAAGGTTTCAGGATGCCGCAGACCCGCATAAACCGATGCGATCCCGCCAAAACTCGAACCAGCCACCACAACCTGGCTCGGGTCCTTCGTGACGTTGTAATTCTCCCTCACCCAGGGGACCAATTCGTTGTTCAGGAAGTCGGCGAACTTCGGGTTAGGAGGCAGTTCACGAGTCCGCGTTTCCTGATCCGGATTCGCGATCAGCACCGCAACCATGGGCGGAATCTTCTTCTCCGCAATCAGATTGTCGAGGATCGTGGGCGTTGGCACAAGTGTAATGTACGAGCCCTCGTCAAACACCACCAGCAGACCATTCGGAGTGCCTTCGCGCCGATAGCCGGGCGGCAGGTAGATTGAGAGATTCCGCTCATTATCGAGGAGAGCGCTCTTGATGCGACTCCTCTCCACCTTGCCATGCGGCAGGCCTTCGCGCTTAGCGATGTACGGCTGCGGCTTCGCATCGGGCATCTCCACCATCGATTGGTACTCGAATCTCGTGCTCCCCGGACCATCGAACCAGTGATGCGGATTTAAGGGATCGGCCTGCGCCGTGACCATACGCGACGTGGCAGAATCATCGAACGTCAGCGGATCGTTGGGCGAGAGTTGATATGCGAATCGTGCGCCGCGGCGAATCTTCATCGTCCGATACCAGACGTCGGTATTCGCAAGATGCATCATCTTGAAGTCGTCGGGCCGCGCAAACACGTAAGGAAACCAGAGGATCAAAACGTTCCGCGTCTCGGACCGGGCGCGCCACAAGAACGTCACGAGGTTGTTGGCGTTATCGTCCTTCATTGGCTCGATCAGCGGGGTTCCCTGCTTCTCGACGTCCTGCCAGAACGTCGTGACCGCGCCATGATCGCCGCCTTCGACCGCTTTCCGCAACGCATCGATGCGGGCGCTCGTGAGTTTCTCCTTGGACGGCTCCATGCGAAGTCGCTCGTTCAAACCCACAACTTTGTCGAGCGTAATCGTATAGCTCGCGGCCGGCTTCACAGGCGACCGCAACGCGATCCTGTAAGTCCCCGCGACCGGCGCCTCGAACGCGAACGTCTTTTTCCCCGTGGGCGGTCCGCCAATATTGCGAATCCGGGCCCCGTCCGGTCCGTACGTCCCAATGTTGATCCCTCCGTCTTTTTGATCGACCGTCCCCTGGCAGTATTCGCCGGCCTTCAGGTTAATGAGATAAGCGAACGTCTCCGCTGGACCGAACGCGTGCTCCACTGTTTTTGACACCTCGAGCACAGTACCTGGCGGAGCCTCTTCGTACACCAGTTTCCGGACGGGCGACGAACCTCCATCGGTCCACGTCATGGTGAGCTCGTGATCCTGAGGCGACACTGTGACGCGAATGCGACGCGTAGTCTGTTCCGTGTTGGGATCGCGAACGGAAATATCGAAACCGCTCGCATCGGTGCGAGTGGATACAGATCGAACAGGACGATCCTCAAAGGAGCCGTCGTCGGGTGTTCCATTGAATTGTACGTGGCTCGCGAAGCGAAGCGCGGGACCTTCTGCGAAAACGGTCTCACTGAACTGAAGATATCCTCCGGAATTATCCGGTTCGATCAATGCCCGTCCGTTCTTCACCGCTCGGCCATCGGACCAGCTTGACTTGGCGAGATTCAATTTCCAGTCGCCGACCAAAGCATCCGCGGCGTAGAGATTGCAGGTGATTGCGAGTGTGGCGACCAGGATTGCAGCAGAACGCATTCTTTTTAGACTCCTTTGTGCCGGGGATACTTCCCAAAAGCTGCGCAGTTTTGAATATACATTAAGGTATGCGAGCTCTAGCGGCGGCATGTTTGGCCTGCACGGCGATGTCCCTGGCACAAGCCCAAACGACCACTGGATGGAAACTGGTCTGGAGCGATGAATTCAATGGACCGGCGGGAGTTCCTCCCAACCCGGCCAACTGGAATTATGATCTCGGCGGCGGTGGTTGGGGCAATGGCGAAGCCGAGGTCTACACCAATTCTTCAGCCAACGTGTTTCAAGATGGCAACGGCAACCTGGTGATTCGCGCCATTCGCGACTCCTCCGGAAACTATACGTCGACGCGCCTGCAGACCGGAAGCCCGGGCGCATCGACGCATACCGCGGACTTGAGCTGGCAATTTGGCAGGGTCGAAGCGCGCATCAAGCTTCCCTACGGCCAGGGTGTGTGGCCGGCGTTCTGGATGCTCGGCGAGAATATCGGGACTGTGGGCTGGCCCAATTGCGGTGAATTGGACATCATGGAGAACTTCGGGACCTATCACAACAATGAGACGGTCAACAACGGCACCGCCCACGGTCCCGGGTATTCCGGCGACAAGGGCATCAGCAAGGCGTACACGCTGCCGTATGGAGAGAAGGTCGAGGACGACTATCACGTTTACGCGATCGAATGGTCGCAGGATTCGATCGAGTGGTTTGTGGACGGCGCTTCCTATCACAAGGTCACGCCGGCATCGCTGCCCGCCGGTGCTCGTTGGGTCTATAACAACCCGTTCTTTATCCTTCTGAACCTGGCAATCGGCGGTAACACAACCTTTCTTGGCTCGCCGGATAAGAGTGCCCCATTCTCCTCGCAGGACCTGCTCATCGATTATGTTCGAGTTTATCAGCCAGTCGACATAACGCAGCAGACTCCCGTGATCTCGCCGGGGCGCATCGTAAATGCAGCGTCTTTGCTCGGCGGAATTGCGCCCGGCAGCTTAGCCGTCATCAACGGTTACAACTTCGCCGATTCCGATCAGCCGATCGCGCCCGATCCGACAAGCGGTTACCCGACCTCTGTCGCGGGCCTTTCGGTCACCGTCGATGGAGTGAGCGCACCTCTCATCCACGTATCGCCGAGCCAGATCACGTTTCAAGTGCCCTGGGAAACGCAACCGGGCCTAGCGTCCAATATCACGGTCACACGTGGTGACGTGGACAGTGTCGTCGAGCCGATCACAATCGCTTCGCCGGTTGCACCCTCCGCTTTCCTGAATGACCTCGTCAACGGCGTGGCATGGGTGAACGCGCCCGGCTGCCAGACCACGCAGTGTGTTGTCGGACCTGGTGGAATCTATCAGCTCCGAGGCAATGGATTCGGGCCAAAGAAAAACCCCAGCCAGGATGGGATGCCGGCGGCGACCAGACTCGAAGTGTCCGGAGAATCGGCTTCATGCCAGCTCACAATCGGCGGTCAACAGGCCACGGTCCAGTACTGCGGCGCCGCGCCGGGCGACATCATCGATCAACTGACATTCGTCTATCCTTCCGGCATCATGCCGGGCTTACCCTACGTCGATGCCATGCTGACCATCAACGGCGTGACCGGCAAATTCCGAGTGCCCGCGCCACCCGTGCAAATGACCAGCGATCAGCGGGCATTGGTTCTCCTCTCGCAAATGACCCAGGACGAGAAGATCCAGATGGTGGCAGGGGCCGGTGGACCGGTGACGAACATTATTCCGCTTCCACGCGGCGCGGGCGGCTGGATTCCAGGCAACTCGCGACTTGGCATCCCGGATCTTTATTATGCGGATGGCAGTACGGGAGTAGCAGACGCCAAGGCTCCGTCCACCGCCCTTCCTTCATCGATCGCCAGCGCTGCCACCTGGGACCTCGACCTGGCTTACCAGTTTGGCAAGGTCATCGGTTCCGAAATGGCGGCTTGGGGCCTGAATGTGAATCTCGGCGGAAATACCAACCTCATCGGTCGTGAGCCACGTGACGGGCGCACCTTCGAGACGAAGGGCGAGGATCCCATACTCGCCGGAAAAATCGCCGCCGCACACATCCGCGCTACTCAGGATCAACACATCATCGGTGGCATGAAGCATTTCGCGCTCAACGATCAGGAAAGCGGACGCACGACCGAGAACGTAATGGTGGACGAGCGCGGCGCTCGGGAAAGCGATCTCCTGGCCTTCGAAATCGCCCTCAAAGATTCCAACGTGCAGTCAGTGATGTGTTCCTATAACCAGGTCAACGGAACGTATTCCTGCGAGAACCAGCATCTGCTGAACGACGTGTTGAAAGGCGACTGGGGATTTCAGGGTTTCGTCATGTCCGACTGGTGGGGGACCCATAGCACCGTGAATGCCGCGTTGGCCGGACTCGATCAGGAGCAACCCGACAATCAGTGGTTCGCGACGCTCAGTCAAGCCATTCAGAACGGCGCCGTCCCGCAGTCGCGGCTCGACGACATGGTTCGTCGCATTCTACACGCGATGTACCAGGTTGGTTTGTTCGACTATCCCAACACTGTTACACCGATCGATTCGGCCACCGACCAGGCTGTAGCGCAGACCGTCGAGGAACAAGGCGCCGTGCTTTTGCAGAACAATGGCATTCTCCCGCTAAACGCGTCGCAGGTCGGCTCGATCGCCGTAATCGGCTCGCACGCGGACATCGGTGTCATTTCGGGCGGCGGTTCCGCCCAGGTGTATCCGACAGGCGGTCCAGCCTTGACCGAAGGATACCCATGCCCGCCATGTTGGGCGCAGGTGATCTGGGATCCTTCCTCGCCTCTGAACGCCATCCAGGCAATGGCGCCGGGCGCCAACGTACAGTTCGATCCCGGGACGAATGCATCGAGCGCAGCTTCCTTGGCCGCCTCGTCGAACGTGGCGATCGTGTTCGTCAGCCAATGGGCCAGCGAGGGGATGGATCTTCCGAACCTTAATTTCACAGACGTAATTCACCCGAGACCGATCAATCAAAATGCTCTGGTGGGGGCCGTCACCGCCGCTAATCCCAACACCATCGTCGTCATGGAGAACGGCGGTGCACAGGTGATGCCGTGGCTGGGTCAGGTTGCGGCGGTGCTGGAAGCGTGGTTTCCCGGCCAACGCGGTGGAGAAGCGATCGCAAACATCCTCTTTGGAGCGGTGAATCCTTCGGGCAAGCTTCCCATCACGTTCCCCGCCTCGGCGTCAGATCTGCCGCGTCCCGTGATCGATATGCCGCCGAACGACACCGCCATTTTCCCGGTGAATTACTCGGAGGGTTTCCTGGTCGGGTATAAATGGTTCGAAGCGCAGGGCATCACGCCTCAGTTTCCGTTTGGCTTCGGACTCTCCTACACCACCTTCACATTCGCCAACGTGAACCTCGTCGACAACCTGATGTCGGCCAGTCCCAACCTCCAGATCACCTTCGATCTGACCAACACCGGCCCGCTCGCCGGCGGCGAGGTGGCACAGGTATATGTCACCCTTCCTGACTCGACTGGAGAACCCGCGCGGCTCACAGGTTGGAAAAAAGTCTTTCTCCAACCGGGCGAGCAACAGCACGTCGAAATTGACGTAAACGCCAACGACTCATCGCATCCGCTGTCGTTCTGGGATGTCGGCTCGAATAGCTGGCAAATGGCCAGCGGCGATTATGCCGTCTACCTTGGGAACTCCTCGACGAACCTGGTCTTTGCAGGGATGGGGCACTTCAATCCGTAGGCGCACGCTCTGTGATACCGTTGCAGATACTGGAGCCTGATCCATGAATCGGCGACATTTTCTCCAAGCAACCGGGCTGGGTGCTGCCCTTCACGCCTTCCCCTATCATCTCCTTGCCGGCGGAACCAAGAAAAACGCCACCGATCGCATACTTCTCGGGCCGCGCAAAATAGAGGTCAGCCGGCTGGCCATGGGCAGCGGCACCAACGGTGTCGGCGGCAGTTCCAACCAGACGCGCAAACTCGGAACGCAGGGTCTTGCCGACCTGTTTCGCGCCGGCTACGACCAGGGCGTCACATTCTGGGATTCGGCCGACCAGTATGGCACGCATCCCAACGTCAAACTGGCGCTCAAGGGGATTCCCCGCGAGAAAGTGACGATCCTCACCAAGACACACGCCTCCACCGAGCGGGAAATGCGTGCCGACCTGGACCGCTTCCGGCGCGAACTAGGCACGGATTATATCGACATCCTGCTGCTCCACTATATGACCGAGTCCAACTGGCCCGACCTGAAGAAAGGCGCCATGGCGGTCATTTCCGAAGCCCAGGAGAAAGGGATTGTGCGGACCAAAGGCGTCTCCTGCCACGATCTCGGCGCGATGAAGACCGCGGTGCGCAGTCCCTGGGTCGAGGTGGACCTCGCACGCATCAATCATGCGCAGGTCTACATGGACGGAACACCCGCCACAATTCTCTCCGTCCTGAAGGAAATGAAGGCCGCCGGCAAAGGCGTCATCGGAATGAAAATTCTCGGCGCGGGCGAACTGCGCCATCGAGTCGATGAATCGCTGCAGTTTGCGCTGGCGCAGGATTGCGTCGACTGCTTTACTATCGGCAGCGAGAATCGCGCCGAATTCGAGGACTTAACACGAAAGATTCCCGCCGCAAGCGTTCGCGGGTAGATTCACTCTGGAGGATAGGGCCACAAATGAGAATACTGTTTTGTTGTGTAATCGCGGCAGGGTTGATGTTCGCGCAGGGCAAGAAGGGCATACTGCACCCTGAAATGACCGTCGCCGCGGATGGTGGAACGTACGACAAGCCCATGGGCACCATCGGCCAAAAGGTCACGGAGCCCTGGACGGCAACGACCATAGGCGCTGGAGTCGACAAGAAACCTGAAATGGGCAAGCCGATCACCGTCGTGGGCGAGATCATCGACATGTCCTGTTACCTGCAACTCGGCAAGCACGGTGAAAAACACGTCGCCTGCGGCAAGAAATGCCTGCAAAACAATCAGCCCATCGGCGTCCTGGCAAAGGATGGCTCAGTTTACATGCTCATGGAGGAAGAACACGACCCGCGGCGCGACGGCCAGGCCAACGTGCGGCAGGACGCGATCAACCATCTGGGTCACATTATGGAAGTGAACGGAACCGAAGCGATGAACGGCGGCTATCGGGCGATCTACGTTCAAGGATACGTGAAGTAATTGATGTCGGCCGGCAAGGCTTGGGCATTGAAAGGGCTGGTGGCTGCGGCGCCGGCCCTTTTCATTTGGGGGAGTACCTGCGATGTTCCGGTTCCCCTCGGCCTGGGTCCCGTTGTGTGGCCGCAAGACAACCCTTACACTCCCGAGAAAGCCGAACTTGGCCGTTTGCTTTTTTTCGACAAGCGGCTCTCGGCGGATAAAACCGTCTCATGTGGGTCGTGCCATGTCCCTCAGCATGCCTTTGCCGAGCCTGCGGCGTTCTCAACGGGCATCCACAGGCAGATCGGGACGCGCAACGCCCCCTCGCTCCTGAACCGCGCCTACGGGCTCTCGCAGTTCTGGGATGGCAGGGCGGCCACGCTGGAGGATCAGGCCAAAATGCCGATCACCGGCCCCCGCGAGATGGGTAATTCTCTCGAAGGCTGCGTCGCTACGCTGCGCGAGATCGGCGGTTACCACGAATGGTTCAAGCATGCGTTCGGAAGCGACGAGGTGACCATCGATCGCATCGCCATGGCAATCGCTACCTTCGAGCGCACCATCCTGTCGGGCAATTCGCCCTATGACCGGTTCGTCGCCGGCGACAAGAACGCGCTCACGATTGAACAAACCCGCGGCATGAAGCTCTTCTTCAGGAGAGCGAAATGCGACCGCTGCCATGAGGGCGCCAATTTCACCACCAATTCGTTTCACAACACGGGCGTCGGATCCGACAAACCGCATCCCGACGAGGGGCGCTACGCCATCACCCACGATCCCAAGGAATGGGGCGCCTTTAAGACGCCGACGCTGCGCAACGTCGCCGAAACGGCTCCCTACATGCACGACGGAAGCCTCCAGACGCTTGAGGATGTGGTGGAGTTTTACGATCGTGGCGGAATCCTCAACAAGAATCTGGACCCCGAGATGATGAAGCCTCTTAAGCTGACGCGCGATGAGAAAGTGGAACTGGTGGCGTTCCTGCGGTCGCTGAGCGGGGAAGGCTGGCAGAAGATCCGGGCGCCGGAACAATTTCCTCAATGACGAAACTCTGCATATCGCTTTGCGCGGCGGCGCTGTTGTTCACAGCCTGCAACCGCAACCACAAACGTGTCATCGCCGTGATTCCGAAAGGGAGTGCGCACATCTTCTGGCAATCCGTGCACGCGGGGGCAGCCAAGGCCGCCCAGGAAAAGAATGTCGACCTGGTGTGGAATGGACCGGCGGGCGAAACCGACTACACCGTTCAACTGCAGATCGTCGACGCCATGATCAACCGTCACGTCGATGCCATCGCGCTCGCCCCGATCGACCGCAAAGCCATGGTGAGCGTCGTGGAACGTGCAGCGAGCAGCAATATTCCCGTGGTCATCTTCGATTCGGGGATCGACACCGAACAGTACGTCTCGCGCGTGGCCACCGACAACTACAAGGCGGGGCAAATCGCTGCCGGCCGCATGGCTCAAATCCTGAATGGCAAGGGAGCCATCGCAATCGTCGCGGTGCAGCCCGGCGCGGCTTCAACCGAGGCGCGCGAGAAAGGCTTCGCCGACACGATCCAGCAGAAATACCCTGGAATCCGGATTGTCGACAAGCGCTTCGGCATGGCCGATATAGCGAAGTCGCTTACGGTAGCAGAGAACATGCTCACTGCGCATCCCGAACTGGATGGATTTTTCGCCTCCAACGAATCCAGCGCCATCGGAGCCGCACAGGCCCTCCAGGGACGCCCGGGCACCAAGGTGAAACTAGTCGGGTTCGATTCCAGCCCGACCCTGCTCGACGATCTGAAATCAGGCCTAATCGATTCGCTTGTCGTGCAGGACCCTTTTCGCATGGGATACGAAGCGGTCACCACCGCGGTTAAAAAGCTGAATGGCGAAGCGGTGACCAAGATCGACGATCTGGAGCCCCGGCTGGTTGATCTGAAGAACCTGAACGATCCGGACGTGCAGGCACAATTGCACCCCGACCTGAAGAAATACCTGCAGTAAGGAACTCCGGGCCGACAGCCGGAGTCCAATAACAAAATACAACCATGCGCACGCGAGCGAGGTCAGCGCTGCTGGCCATGTTCATCATCGCGGCAGGTGTCGTCACCATTGCCGTGATTTCCGGGCTCGTGTTTGAGCGTGTCCAACGGGAACACGACCGCGAGCGCTTCCCTCAAGTCGGGCGATCGGTGGATCTCGGCGGCCGGACCCTTAACATCTATTGCTCAGGCTCAGGCGGGCCGGCCATAATCCTGGAAAGCGGCGCCACCTGGGCGTTCTTCAGAGACCCCAAGGAGATGTACCGGAACGGCACTCCCCGCCCCGGCTACAGTTGGGTTCGCGTTCAAAGCGAACTTTCCAAGTCCACTACGGCCTGCTGGTACGATCGCGCCGGTTCCGGCTGGAGCGACCTCGGCCCGTACCCCCGCGACAGTGCGTCGCAGGCTCGCGACCTCCATGCGCTGCTCGGGGCCGCCGCAATTGCGCCTCCCTATGTGCTCGTGGCGGAATCATCCGCGGCCCTCGATGCGCGTGTGTTCACCGGGTTCTATCCGGCGGAGGTTGCTGGCCTGGTGCTCGTCGACGGCGTGGATTCGGGTTTCTTCGCGGCAGCACGAGGTCAAAGAGCGGGGCGATTTCCGGAATTCATAGGCCACTCGCAGGATGTCGTGGCGCAGGTCTTCAATCAGGTTGGCCTTTATCGCTTCTCGTCTGCCGGCTCGGAGGGACCTCCCGCCGCTCCGGGAGGCATCAGCGCGGCCGAGTGGAAAACCATCTGGCATTTGACGCAGTCGTCGAAAGCCCGTAGCGCGTTGATTCAGGACATTTCAAGCTGGCAGGACAGTGCTAGCGAGGCGCGTGCAGCCGGAACGCTCGGAGATCGCCCGCTTGTCGTGCTCAGTTCGGAAAACACGCCGGTAGCGCCTCAGTTTCGAACCGTATGGATGGATTTGCAGACTCAGTCCGCGCGTTTGTCCTCGCGCGGAAAACACGTGGTGGTCGCCGGGATCGCTGGCGATTTGATTTATCAGGCACCGGAGTCGATCGTCGAGGGCGTTCGCCTGGTTACCAATGAGGTTCGGCGTTAGGGGACGTGCTCGTCAATAGACCGACTAGCTGCCAGCCATGCACGAGCCAATCTTCGACATAATCGTGCTGACAGCGGGCATAACCGTCGGTGGTAAGAACCCCGCCACAACTACAGCCAGGGTCGCCGCTAAAAGAGCGTATTCGATGAGGTCCTGTCCCTCTTTTCTCTGCCAAAGCGCTATCAGTAGCTCATTCATAGTGTGTGGCTCCCGCCCGCCTTCCATCTTTATGATGAAGTACCGGTCAAGAAGGGGCAACCCTAGTTACACCCGACCAACGCTCAAAAGAAGCCCTAGATGCTTGGAACCAAGTGCATCAGAAGCCCTGCCGCGGGGTGATGCGATCGGTGCCCATAAACGGCTGAAGTGCCTCTGGAATCAATACGCTACCGTCCTTTTGCTGGTAGTTCTCCACGATCGCTACCCAAGTGCGTCCTATCGCCAGGCCGCTGCCGTTGAGGGTATGCGCGAACTCGGTTTTACCCTTTCCCGCCCGCATCCGAATGGATGCCCGCCGCGCCTGAAAACCCTCGAAATTAGAACAGGATGAGATCTCTTTGTAGCCGTTTTGACCCGGCAGCCAGACCTCGATATCGTAGGTTTTCGCGGATGAGAAACCCATGTCCGCGGTACACAGCACCACCGTCCTGTAAGGTAACCCTAGACGCTGCAAGACTTGCTCGGCATTCCCGGTGAGCTTCTCCAACTCGTCATAACTCTGTTCCGGGCGCGCGAATTTCACCAGTTCGACCTTCTGGAACTGGTGCTGGCGGATGATTCCGCGCACGTCGCGGCCATAGGAGCCCGCCTCGCTTCGGAAGCACGGCGTGTAGGCGCAGAGCGAGATCGGAAGCTTGTCGGCTTCCAGCGTTTCATCGCGGAACAGGTTGGTAACGGGGACTTCCGCCGTAGGAGCGAGCCAGAAATCGGTCCCTTCGCATTTGAACGAATCCTGGGCAAATTTCGGCAACTGACCCGTGCCATACATCGAATCGGAATTGATCATGAACGGAGGCAGCACCTCCGTGTAGCCATGCTCGCGCGTATGCAGGTCGAGCATGAAGTTGATCAACGCCCGTTCCAGGCGTGCGCCCAAGCCCCAATAAACCGCAAACCGCGCGCCCGTCACCTTGGCGGCGCGTTCGAGGTCCAGGACGTTCAACTCCGCTCCGAGGTCCCAGTGAGCCTTGGGCGCGAAATCGAATTCCCGAGGCGTCCCCCAACGCCGCACCTCGACGTTGTCGTCGGAGGATTTGCCGGTGGGGACGGACTCGTGCGGAAGGTTGGGGATACCAGCCAGCATGCCGCGAAAACGCTCATCGAGCGACTTGACCTGCTCGTCCAGCTCCGAGATGCGGTCGCCCATCGAACGCACGCGTGCCTGCATCTCGGTGGTGTCGATGCCCTCTTTCCGCAGTTTGCTGATCTCGGCGCTCTGCGAGTTTCGCTGCGCCTTAAGCTGCTCGGTTTCTGTCACAACCTGCCGCCGCTCGGCGTCGAGTTCCCGAAACTGGGCAGTGTCGAGTTCGAAGCCGCGCGCAGCGAGACGTGGGGTGATCGAGTCGAGGTTGGCTCGAAAGAATGATAGATCGTACACGGTTGCTCGTTAGTTTATCGTTGTTCTACGGGGACCCAAGCCTGTCCCACCGGACGTCCGGTATACTCGGCGCGCGGACGGATCAGACGATTGTTGCGATACTGCTCCAGAATGTGTGCCGTCCAGCCCGACATGCGGCTGACCGCGAATATCGGCGTGAACAGGTCGATCGGTATGCCCAATGAATAGTACGTCGACGCCGAGTAGAAATCCACGTTCGCGTTGAGGCCCTTCAGTTCTTTAATGGTTTCCTCGATCTTCTTCGAAGTCATGTACAGGTCCAGGTGACCGGTTCGCCTGCCGAGTTCCTCGGACAGGGCGCGCAGGTGCGTCGCGCGAGGATCTTCGGTGCGGTACACGCGATGGCCGAAACCAGGAATTTTGATCTTGTTAGTCAGGCGGTTGCGCACGTGCTCCAGAGCCGCCGACTCAGTGCCCGCCTGCAGCAGCATGCGAATCACGTCTTCGTTTGCGCCGCCATGCAGCGGCCCCTTCAACGCGCCGATTGCCGACGTTACCGCGGAGTGAATGTCGGATAAAGTGGCCGCCGTAACGCGCCCTGCGAACGTCGAGGCATTGAGTTCATGGTCCGCATGAAGAATCAATGCAACGTCGAAAACTCGCTCCATCACCTCATCGGGTTTCTTTCCCGTCAAAGTGTAGAGGAAATTCCCCGCGAGACGAAGGCTCGGATCCCCCTCGATGATGGGTTGGTTCGTGCGCTGCCGGTGAAACGTCGTGACAATCGTCGCGGTTTGGGCCATCAGCCGCTTGGCCTTTTCGAGATTCGCCTCCGGCGTGCTCTCGGCGGCCGCCGGATCATAGAGACCCAGCATCGATACGGCCGTCCGCAACACATCCATCGGCGGAGCCTCCGGGACCGACTTCAGGAAAGACGTGACTTGCTCAGGAATGGGCCGGTACTTCACCAGATCCGCATTCAGTTCGTCCAGCTCATTGCGCTTCGGAAGCCTGCCGTGCCACAGCAGGTAGATGACTTCCTCGAACGTGGCGTTGTCGGCCAGGGTATGTATATCGAAGCCCTGGTAGCTGAGGATTCCCAGCTCGCCATCGATGAAACAAATGTCAGATGAGGTGGCAATGATGCCTTCTAAACCCGCTCCTGTTGTAACTGCCATGGTGTATTCGGTATGCTCCTGTGTCTCAGGTCTCTCGTTGATCGGCTTGTCGCGAAGTTGTACGCGCCGCGGTGGCGTGCGCTTCCATTATATTAAGAACCGCGCCATGCCAGCGATGGCATCGATGCCTGAATTGCGATTTCGGCAAACTTCAGCACCGCGGCGGACGATCGAAACGGCAAGCGTTGAGCGATCGCGAGCTTCGAAATGCCATGCACCAGCGACCATGCCACCAGGGCGCGCGCCATCGTCTCGCCGGGCGGAAGCTGCCCTTCCTGCTGACAGGCTTCCACCGCAGCCACAAGTGCCCCGAAAGCTTTCTCCCCCGCTTCCGTCGATTTAGGATTCGTCGATTTGGCAAGTGGTGCATCGAACATTACCGTGAAGTGTTCGGGACGGCGTAGGGCGAACGCGACATAGGCCCATCCGGAGCGCTGCAGCCGCTCCAGCGCGTTCGATCCAGCCTGGGCGGCATCCATCATGGCTTCGGTCAGCTCGTGAAAACCCTGGGCCGCCACGGCAGCCAGCAATTCATCTTTGTTGGGGAAGTGGCGATAAGGGGCATTGTGAGAGACTCCCGCCCGTCGTGCGACCTCGCGGAGCGTGAATCCCGCGGGCCCTAGCTCGGCAATCAGTTGGAGGGCCGCCTGGAGCAACGCCTCGCGTAGGTTTCCGTGGTGGTAGGGCTGCGGCATCGGTCTTATTTCTTTCTAGCAGAACGATGTTGACATGCGCAACATCTCGGCATAGAATTATGTTGGCGGTGTCAACATGAGAACAATCGGCCATTCCTACAAACAACACCACGTTGCGGATACCTACGATGCCATCGTGATCGGCTCCGGCATTGGCGGTCTCACGGCGGCTGCCATGCTGGCCAAATACGGCGGACAGCGGGTCCTGGTGCTTGAGCGGCACTACACGGCTGGCGGCTTCACGCACGTGTTCCACCGGCCGGGATACGAGTGGGACGTGGGGGTCCATTATATCGGCGGCGTTAACAACCCTGCGGACCAGGTCCGCTGTGCTTTCGACAATGTCACGGAAGGCCGCCTGCGCTGGAACCCGATGCCCGACGTCTACGACCGCATATTCATTGCAGACCGCTCGTACGACCTTCCCGCGGGCATCGAACGTTTTCGCGGCCAAATGAAGGCATACTTTCCCGAGGAAGGCGCTGCTATTGATAAGTACCTCGCCGCAGTACTGGCGGCGACGCGAGCGGGCATGATGTATTTCGCCGAGAAGGCTGTTCCCGCTCCGCTCGCGCGGCTCATCGGTCCGGCGATGCGGGCGCGATTCCTTCGCTACGCATCGCAGACTACTGCCGACGTCCTGCGCCAGTTCACCCGCAATCCGGAATTGACCTCCGTACTCACCGGCCAGTGGGGCGACTACGGGCTTCCGCCGTCACAGAGCAGCTTCGGCATGCACGCGATGATCGCGCAGCATTACCTCGAGGGCGCCAGTTATCCCATCGGCGGAGCCTCAGAGATTGCCGCAGCCATCGCTCCCGTGATCGAGCGGGCCGGAGGCGAGATCATCGTCAGCGCCGAAGTATCGCAGATTCTCCTCGACACCCGGGGCAAAGCGGTCGGCGTGCGCATGGCGGACGGGCGCGAGCTGAAAGCCAAGACCATCATCAGCGACGCGGGTGCGCACAACACCTTCGCCCGATTGCTGCCCTCTGACCTTCCGTCAACCGCCGCCGTCGTGCGTGACATCGAGAGCCTGCCGCCGTCGATGTCGCACATCTGTCTTTATGTCGGCCTGCGCCGCGCCGCTGGCGAACCGGAATTCGACGCCACCAATCTCTGGATCTACAAGACCCCCAATCACGACGCGGCATTTCAGCGTTGCATGGAAGATCCGCAAGCGCCGCTGCCGGTCTCATTCATCTCGTTTCCTTCGGCCAAAGACCCGACTTTCGAGCGACGCTATCCCGGCCACTCCACCATCGAGATCGTAGCCCCAGCGCCCTATGCCTGGTTCGAGAAATGGGCCGATTCCCGCTGGAAACGCCGCGGGACGGACTACGACGAGCTGAAGCGAACCCTCAGCGCCCGCCTTCTTGCCGACCTGGAGCGCCACGTCCCGGGAGCCAGGGACCGCATTACCTACACCGAACTATCGACCCCACTGAGCACCCGCCATTTCGCGAACTACCCGCACGGCGAAATTTACGGCTTGAGCGTAACGCCCGAGCGATTCCGGCTCCGTTCGATCGGCGCACGGACCCCGATTCGCAACCTGTACCTGACCGGTGCCGACGCTCTCTCGCCCGGCGTCACCGGCGCGTTGTTCGGAGGAATCGTGACCGCTTCCGCGGTGCTGGGCCGCAACCTGAGGTCAAAAGTCATTCGACCCGCGCCGCCGAAGACCTATCCTCGCGAGAGGATTACCTCGACGATCCCGGTGGTCGAATAACCCGGTTCGAGAGGTAGCGCCAGAACCTGTCCGCCGGCCGCCTCCACCTCTTCGCGCCCGGCGATGAAGTGCGACCAGTCGGCGCCCTTCACCAGGAAATCGGGCAGGACTTCCGCGATCAGCTCGCGCGGCGTGTCCTCATCGAAGAATGTCACGGCGTCCACTGCCTGCAAAGCGCAGGCGAGCTCGGCGCGCTCCTGCTGTGAAATCAGAGGGCGCTTGGGGCCTTTCAGCCGTTGCACGCTGGCATCGGTGTTGAGTGCCAGAATCAGCACGTCGCCGAGTGATCGGGCGGATTCGAGAAGACGAATGTGACCCGGATGCAGAATGTCGTAGCACCCGTTCGTGAACACAACTTTCTTGCCCTCACGCTTCCATTGTGCGCGCTGGGCGACCAGTTCCTGCCGGTTTAAGAATTGTCCCAACCGAACATTTTACCAATCGCCCCCCCTTCAGAAGGTATAAGCGATACCCATATTGGCCAGGTCGATAATTGCATTGGCCGTCTGCTGGTTACGGTAATCCGTCAGGATTCTCCGCCACTCCCAGGACAGCGTGATCCGCTGGTTGAGTTTGCGCATTAAGTTGGCCATGTAGGTCTGGTTCTTCGCTCGATCGCCGACACGTAGATTCGCGGGATCCATCGCCTCGATACCGTACGCTGCATTGATCTGCCAGCGAGGGTTCAAGTTAATCTGGGCCTGCATCCAGCCGCCGCGCGCCAGAACGCCATGCTCTCCCGGGGTTCCCGGAGGAAGCACCGCCTCACCGCTCGCGACGCTGAACAGGCCGAGCGCACGTCCCACAAACGCTTCGCCGGTGAGACCGAACCTGCGATGGAACGGCAGCGTGTAGTCAAGGTTTACGCCCCAGGAATCGACGCCGCGGGTGGCGGTTTGAGACCCGATCGTGCCGACATTCAAGCCGCGGTTGTAGTGCCCGCTGAACCCGACCGACACGTCACGATCGCCGATCTTTCCTACCGCCGCCAGGCGGCTCTCTACCGCTGGCGCTCCGCCGCGTTCGCCAATTCCCGGCGTGCGTGCATCCACGACCGTGGTCGGATTATCCCCAATGTTGGGATCCAACACCGCGGCCTGGAAAAGCAGATGCTCCGCCCGTGATTCGAAGCGGAATTGCGGGCTTCGAATCCATGGGTTGCCGGACGCCGACATCGAAGGAATCGCAAAGGATGCCAGCGACGTCGGGTTAAGAGGCGAGAAAACCGCCCAGTCCTGTCCCGCTTCGATCGAAACGTTGTGCCAGTCGAGCCGCCCGTAAGCGAGGCGAAGGCGGAAAATGTCCATATTCACGCCGTTGGTCAGCGGGGTCTTGCCTCCAAAGAAATCCATTTCCATCGTGCCGCTCATTTTCGCGCCGAAGACGTCCGGGCCCTGGAAGCGGAGTCCAAAGCGCGACTGGCGGGCCGTCATACCGAAGTTCTGGTAAGGATCCGAACCGTTCTTGCTGGCGACCAACGGAATATCCTCGACATTGGTGCCTGCGGTGTTTCCAAACGCGTTCCACAAGATGGTTCCGTAGAACTGCAGCGGCGACTTTGACGCGGTAGTCACGGCGCCCGCGGTCTCAGCGCCCGTGGATCGGGGAGCCTGCACCGGAGCGGGTGCAGGCGTTGCATTCGCGGCTACAACCGGGACGAACCGCACATCCCCCGCTCCACCCGGCGAGCGCTGAACCACGGCGGCAACCTCGGATGCCGTCAACAGGCCCTTCCTCGCCAGCAAATCCGTTAAGAGTGCCACAGCTTCTTCAGGCCCGCTGCGCTGTACCGCAGCCAATTCTTCCCGGCTGATCAGCCCTTTATCGGCCAGCAATCGCGCCAGCCGCGTCACGGCATCATCGGCCCGCGCTGCCTGCATCGCAACGAGAGCCACAACGATTAACATCCAGTAACGTGTCATACCCTCCTCCTGGTGATTGGTTCATCTCAGCGTAAGGTATGACCAACGCGGTCAGGAAGGGGGAACTGGGCGTTTCCCTGGTTTTCGAAATGCCTGGCGTGCCAAATCGTGGAAGAACCGGCCGCCGAACACACCGATCGCGAGCAGGGCGCTAAACAGCACGACCGCGTCGATGCTGGCGCGCCCTTCGCGCTCCCAATAGACATCGCGCAGGTTCAGCCACAGCGCGAATTCGTCGAGTGTCAGGCCGGCGCCCACACCGTAGAAGAAAGACAGGGTTCGCCCGGCGATATGCGGATGTCTGCGAAACGGCTCCCACAGCCAGCCGTAGCCGGCCAGCAGAAGCAGCAGGATGCCCCAGACCAGATGATGGATATGACGGCCTCCCATGGCGACGTCGTGAAATGGCCCGCGCCCCGCCCGAATCGCGTGTGTAATCACCCGCACGGCAGCGAATGCCAGGCAGAATCCGAACGAGGCCCACATCAGGTGTTCGCGTGGAGGATACTCGTGGAAATGCTTGCGGTAAATGACTTTGGCGTTGTGATGGCGGACCTTAACGACAAGAATCGTAATCCAGACGAGGAGGACGGCCAGGACGGCCAGCGCGATTCGCGCCGGATGCTCAATTGGAATGTGCGGCATGCTGCGCTATATGTACATTATGGTCGGTGAGTGAGTCTGCCGAAACTTCAATCCAATATAGACTTTATGCCGCTCAAGCTCTTTCTAAGTTACAGTCTGGACCCGGCTGCGATGAGTGTTGCGAGGTGCCTGCAGGCCTTCGTGGAAGCCTATGGCGCCGAACTCCTTGTGCCGTTTGAAGGCTCAACCCGAGCCGTTCACAAAGCTATAAGCAGTTCCAACTATGTTCTCGCCCTCATTGCAAGCGAGCTTACTCCGAACGCACGAAACGAGCTTGATTATGCGCTTGAGAAGCACAAGCTGATCCTTCCAATCGTGCGCTCCGATCTCAAGAGAAACCCGTTCTTTGCCCGCCTCCCTCGAGTTTTCACATTTTCCTCCAACGACGATCCTACAATCGTTGAAGCCGAAGTCCTCGTTTTTTTAAAAGCCTCCCATGTCATTAAGGAGGAGCAAAACACGCTGAGCGCTCTTGCCGCCGTGAGCCTGAATCTTCTTCAACTTGTCTCCCTTGAGGACGAACTTAACCCCAATGTATATAGTTTTTTGAGCCTGTGATGCAGGCTTTTAGCCTGCGGCGGGTTGTTAACCCGCCCACCCGTAGCTCTGAACAAGCGCCGACCAGCGCGGTTGGCAACCGGCGGCAGGATGGCATCGATGCCCACTCGCCGACCTAAGCGGCATGCTGCGTTATAAGTACATTATGGTCGGGAGAGCTCTGATTATTTTCTTCGCAGCCGGAGCGTGCGCCATGCCTGCATCTTTGAAAACCGACTCAGCGGAGCGGTTTGCCAATCTCGCTCTGGCTTGCGTTCATCGCGAATATCCCAATAAGATCGCGCATGTCCTGAATTCCGATGCCGACGTCAAACCGCCCCGGCAACTGACCCCCGCGTTTTACGGCTGCTACGACTGGCACTCCTCGGTTCACGGGCACTGGCTGCTGGCCCGTCTCGCGGCGACTTTCCCCGACGAGCCGTTCGCCGCCCGCGCCAAAGCCGCCCTGGCCCAAAGCCTCACGCCACCAAACCTCAGGCGTGAAGCCGACTACATAAACGGAGAAGGGCGGTCCAGTTTTGAGCGCCCCTACGGACTCGCCTGGCTTCTGCAGTTGGCGGCCGAACTCCATGAATGGAAGGTCCCGGAAGCACGCGAATGGTCGGCCGCCATGAAGCCCGTGGAAGCCGCCGCCGTCACCCGGATCAGCGATTGGCTGGGCAAGTTGCCGCACACCGTCCGCAGCGGTGAGCACAGCAACACGGCCTTCGGGCTCGGGCTAATGCTCGACTACTCCAAAATCGTCGGCAACGCCGATTTCGAGCGCCTCGTGGAGCGCAAAACCCGGGAATTCTTCCTCGCCGACCGCGATTGTCCCCTGGCTTATGAGCCGTCGGGCGAGGATTTCCTGTCGCCCTGCCTCGCCGAAGCCGATGCCGTTCGCCGCGTCGTCCACGGCAAGGAATTTGCCGATTGGCTGGCACATTTCCTCCCTTCCATACCTCAAGACGGCTCAACCGCCTGGATGCGTCCGGGTGTAGTGACAGACCCAAGCGACGGGAAACTCGCCCATTTCGACGGCCTGAATCTCAGCCGCGCCTGGATGCTTTACGGCATCGCTTCCGCATTACCCGAAGGCGACCGGCGGGTGCCCTCCCTGAACGCCACCGCCGCCGCGCACGCCTCATCCGGCCTCCGTTCCGTCACCGGCGAACACTACGAGGGCGGCCACTGGTTGGGCAGTTTTGCAGTCTATCTGACAACCAAGCGGGGCCTGGAACCACTTCCATGAGAAAATAGGACTAGTGCCTGTAAAAGTCCAGGTTCCCAAGCGGAACTCCGGCCTGGTGCGGCTTCTGGTCCACCCCGCCGGCAAGATCATCCTGGCCATCGTAGTGATGGGAATCAGCCTGGGATTGATCGTTTTCACCTACTATTACGCGAAATATTCCAACATGATCGCCGGCAAGCTGACGGCCGGACCGTTTGCCAACACCTCGATGCTCTATGCGGCGCCGCAGGTGGTCATGGTGGGGGACGAGGCTTCCCCCCAGGAAATCGCCGCCGAACTACGCCGCGCCGGATATAGCGAATCGCGCAACAACGTGATGGGCCACTACGCCATCACAGCCGACGGGCTGGAAGTCTACCCCGGCCCCGATTCCTATTTCAAGCGCGACGAAGCGGTCATCAAATTTGCAAAAGGCAGGGTGTCGCAGATTATCGCCCTCGGCGACAATACGGACCGCACGCAATATGCGCTCGAACCGGAGATGATCTCCAACCTGTTCGACAAGAACCGCGAGAAGCAGCGGCTGATCCGGTTCGACGACATCCCTCCGCTGCTCGTCCATGCTGTCATCTCGGCCGAAGATAAGCGATTCTTCCAGCACTCCGGTTTCGATCCCATCCGCATTCTTAAATCGGCTTACGTCGACGTCAAGGAACACCACAACGCCCAGGGCGCGTCGACGTTGAGCATGCAGCTTGCCGGCATGCTCTTCCTGAACCGCAATGAACGCACCTGGAAGCGCAAGATTCCCGAGGTCCTCATCACGCTGGATCTCGAACGTAAGCTGAGCAAGGAAAAGATTTTCGAGTATTACTGCAACGAGGTGCCCCTCGGCCGCCGCGGCAGCTTTGGCATTCGAGGATTCGGCGAGGCAGCGCAGGCGTACTTCAACAAAGACGTCAAGAGCCTGACCCTGCCCGAAGCCGCGACGCTGGCCGGCTTAATCCAGCAGCCCAGCTTCATTAATCCCTACCGCTGGCCCGACCGCGCCAAGCAGCGCCGCAACGTGGTGTTAAAGCTGATGTACGACAACCAGTACATCTCGCTCGAGGATTACAATGCGGCTGTCGCGGCCCCGCTGGTGGTCTCAAAGCACGACTTCGAATCCACAGACGCTCCCTATTTCATCGACATCGTCAACGATACGCTGACCGATAAGTTTCCGGATTACGATTTCCAGGCTAACGGCTATCGCATTTATACAACGCTCGACCCCGCATTGCAGCGGGATGCCGCTGAAGCGGTTCGGATCGGCATGGAGGAAGTGGATAAGCGCATCGCGCACCGTAAGAAGAAGGATCCCAACTACCCCGATCCACAATGCGCTCTCATCGCCGTCGATCCGCAGACCGGAGAAATCAAGGCCCTGGTGGGCGGGCGGAACTACGGCATGAGCCAGCTCGATCATGCGCTTGCAAAACGGCAGCCGGGTTCATCGTTTAAGCCGTTTGTCTACGCCTCGGCGCTCAATACCGGGCTTTCCGGCGGGTCCACGATTCTCACGCCGGCGAGCCTCGTGAATGACGAGCCAAAAACATTCTGGTACGACGACAAGCCTTATACGCCGCACAACTTCGAGAACGAAGTCCACGGCACGATCACGATGCGCGAGGCGCTGGCCTACTCGTCTAACGTCGCGGCAGTCACATTTGCCGAGGAGACCGGCTATGGAGTCGTCGTCGACCTGGCCCGCCGCGCGGGGCTGAATATGAGTATTAAGCCGACCCCCGCCGTAGCGCTCGGATCGTACGAAGTGACGCCTCTTGAAATCGCCGGCGCGTATACAACTTTCGCGAACCACGGCCTGGTTTCAAAACCGGCGTTCATCTCCTCCATCGGCGATCAGCACGGGCGTCTGATCTACGAAAACAAGCCCGATCGCAAACAGATCCTCGATCCGCGTGTGGCTTTCCTGCTCGATAGCCTGATGCAGGAAGTAGTCAACAATCCCCATGGAACCGGGGCCGGAATCCATTCCCGCGGCATCAATTTCCCTGTAGCCGGTAAGACCGGCACCTCCGATCACGACGGCTGGTTTGCCGGTTTCAGCTCCAAGCTGATCTGCATCGTCTGGGTCGGCTTCGACGATAATCGGGACCTCAACCTGCAAGGCGCCCATTCGGCGCTGCCGATCTGGGCGGAATTCATGAAGCGGGCTCACGAGCACCGTGAATACAAGAATGTCGCGGAATTCGAGCCGCCAACCGGCATCACCAGCGTGCAAATCGATCCGCAATCCGGAATGCTGGCTACAGCAGCGTGTCCCAGTGTGCGAACCGAGTACTTCATCGAAGGGACGCAACCGCTGCAAACCTGTCCGCTGCACGGCGGCGGTGCGACGCAAGTGGCTTCGTGGGACACCTCGCAACCCCCGGCGCACCCTGCTTCTCCCAGCGTCGCTCCAATCGCTCCCGGCCAGGACGCGCGTTTACGTCCTGCGCGGCAGCAAACCGCGCAAGCAACTCCGCCTGCTCCCGACACCCCGGCTCCCAACGCCGCGCCCGAGCAAAAAAAGCACAAAGGGTTCCTGGGCCGCATCCGGGACATTTTCCGGTAACCCACCGCCTCCGGCGTACGTCACCGATCTCCGGTTGAAACGGAGATATATTTAATTAAGAGGAACAGTATGGCAGATGTCAGGCCCGGGGGTGTCCGCCGGCTCTCTGCCTGAAGGGGGCGTATGATTTGCACACTCCTGTTATTTGCTTTTTTAGGGGCTCCGTCGGGTCCGCAGCCTGCGGATACCGAGAAGGTATCACCGGAAATGCGCGGCGACATCTTCATGGCAAAGAAGATGTTTCGCGAGGCAGTCGATGCCTACACGGAAGGATCGCAAAACGATGCGGTGTTGTTGAACAAAACCGGCATCGCATATCACCAGATGATGGACCTGCGAACGGCGCGGAGATATTATGAACGCGCCTCAAAGGTGAACCCGGAATATGCCGAGGCCATCAATAATCTCGGCACGGTCTACTACGCCGGCAAGAGCTACCGTAAGGCCATTTCGCAGTACAAGAAAGCCTTGCGCTATAGCCCGAACTCGGCTTCCATCTATAGCAATCTCGGCACTGCGTTTTTCGCGCGCAAGGACTACAAGGACGCCTCTGTGGCGTACGAGAAGGCCTTGTCCCTCGACCCGGACGTGTTTGAGAGCCGGAATACACGCGGCGTGCTTCTGCAGGAGCGCAGCGTGGAAGAACGCGCGAAATTCCACTACTACCTGGCAAAGACGTACGCCAAGGCGGGAGCTGACGACCGCGCGTTGCTCTATATCCGCAAGTCAATCGAGGAAGGCTTCAAGGACAAGAAGAAGTTCATGGAAGACTCCGAGTTCGCCAAGATCCGCGATTTACCGGAGTTCAAAGAGCTCATGACACTCGAACCTCGAGTGCTTTAACGATTGGGCTTCCCACTGCCTTACTGCGAGTATTCCGCAAGCACCAAGTCCGCGAGCGAATATACCGGCTTGCTGTAGAGCATCGTTCCACCATCGGGCGATATTGTCATCCCTGGCTTATAGACGGTTGCGAATTCCGGAAGCAAGCACAAGCGAACCCCCTCTGCCGCATCGAAGCCGACTCGCCTGAGCGACGCCGGCGCCTCAGCATAATCGACAAAGTAGATAGCGTCCTTAGTCACCTGCCACCATCCTGGAACTGCGTTAGGTACCGCCAGCGTTTCCGGACCGCCGGTCACAGCCATACTCCATATGCCCCGAGACTTTTCATCGCGCACATAAAACAATCGATCGCCACGAGGGGACTCAACGGGCTCGTCGCCCCCATTCCTTGTCACCTGCACGGATGCTCCGCCGGATGCCGCCGTTTTCCAGATCTCGGGTCTTCCACTGCGGTTCGAGCTGAAGTAAATCCATTTGCCGTCAGCCGACCAGCTTGGCACCCGTTGTTGAGTTGTTTCACTCGACAGGCGACGTGCAGTACCGTCAGCGGCGCCCACGATGTATGCTCTCCAGTCACCCTCTTCAAAAGCGCTCACCGCGAGAGCCAACCCGTCGGGGCGCCAGGCAATCTCGCTGAGGTCGAGAACCGGCGCCGGAAAGTTCGTTAGTTGGAGAAGACCAGTTCCATCCGCAGCCGCCAACCAAATCTGAGGTTTGCCGGAGCGGTCGGAAAGGAAAGCGACGCGCGACCCTTCAGGCGAGAACTGCGGAGCTCGTTCCAAAGCCGAAGATGAGGCAAACGGCACCGGCTTGGCTCCCGAGGTCAGTTTCTGCCGGAAAATGTCGGTGTCGCCCGCTCTCGTCTCAAACACAACACGGACCGGCTTTCCCGTCGCTGCCGCCCAAACTGCCGGGTCTCGAGCATCGGTATCTAACCCGCCCAGGCGCTGAGGAGACGCACCTAATCCACCGCCGGCAGGGATGCGCCATAAACGCCGCGCGCCGTCGCGCTCCCACGCGAACACGATTTCACCGGTTTTGGTCAGGTAATCGAGCCCAAGCATCCGGTAACGATCTCGCAACAGGGTTCGCGCAGAAGCACCTTGTACAGGGGTGATCAGGAGCGCCCAGTCTCCGTCGGCATTGTTTCTCACGAATGCGATCTGCGAGCCGTCCGGCGTAAACACGCAGGCGAGGTCTCCGGGGCTTGTCACTGGCGGAGATGTGATCGGCCGGGCTTCACCCGTTGCACTGGAGACGATGTAGATCCGCGACGCCTGCTCAGGGCCGGGGCGCCGGGCGAGCGCGAGATATTTGCCGTCGGGACTCCAGGCAAGCCAACTGACATCTTTCGCATCGAGCAACTTCGTTTCTTGTCCTCCCCCTGCAGGGACCAGCATGACAGCGGAAAACGGATCGCCGCGGTAAAACGCGATGGTCCTCCCATCCGGCGACCATGCTGGAAAAGCATCGTAAGCGGCCGTGTTGGTTAAGCGGCGAGGCGATGGGCCGTCGATGTCGCGAACATAGATGCTGCGACGGTCCGGTTCCCACACCCAGGCATAGGCAACCTTCTGTCCATCGGGCGAAAATCTCGGGTAAACTTCCATTCCGGGAAGATTCGAAAAGGGCACGACCCGCGTTGGATGGCTGAGCTGCGGACGCGTGCGCAACCACAGCGGAATCGCGATGAGGGCGGCGACAACCGCTGTTCCGACGGCAATGCCAAGCGGCTTCCAACGCAGCCGGCGAGGTGAAACGGCCCGTTCGGGTTCCGGCTCCGCCGGCGCCGCCATGCTTTCAAAAACCGCGGCATAGCCACCCTTAGGAATGCGGATGCGAACCTCCGGCGGACGGCCGTCGGACTCGTAGAATCGCTCCAGACGCAAGCGCAGCTTCGAAGCCTCGGTCCGCACGGTGGAGTCGGTCTTGGGGTCGAATCCCTCGTTTTTGTCGAAGACCTCAAGCCCCACCAGGTATTCTTTAATTTCACCACCCTTGCCCGCCATCGTTTGTTCCACGACGAAGGCAAGGAACCGGCGGTGCCGGGGAGCGCGGCTAAACTCGGGACTCTCCAAAATGCGCGCGAGTTCCCTGCGGACCCCCTCTGCATGAACTTCCTGCATTTCCAACAATTTTAGGGGGTCGTACAACCCCAATACAACCCCGGTTCGGTCCCCTGTGCAGTTCGTTTACTGTCACGCCGTTGTATACATACTTATGTCGTATGTGGACGATTTTCGTGCGGGAGTGAGCAGGTTCGCGCGCAGCGTCAACGGCTCGCACTATGTTCACGGCGGCGCCGGCAACGTACCGGGTGAGGCGAACGGGACACCGAAGTACCCGACCCGCGTAACCATGCGTCCCCAGGATCGCGGCCTGCCGAGGCCCTGTCTGTTCGCGGCGGAGTGCGAAAGCAACTACCATGCGGTCTGCGCCGGCCGGTCGAGCCTGTACCGCAACGGATTCGCGCCGACCGATGGCTTCCTGGACGTACTTGGACCGCGGCTGGGGGCTCCAATTCTGCCCACCAGCCGTAACGTAACCCTGGAACAAATCGGCAACGCCTCCGTGGTCGCCGTCCTGGAACAGAACGCTGACCAATATCTCTGGCCCCGACCGAACGACCGGCTGAATGCCGGTATTGTGTGGGGCGAGGACTGCAGGGGCAAACGCCACTTCGATTGCATCGGCCTGATCAACTGGCTGTTGTGGATGACATGCCGATTTTCGACCGACGCAAGCATTGCACGTTACCGCGCCCGTGCTCCAGGTCATCCCCGACACGTAATCGCACTCCCCGAACGGCAACCGGGAGACCTGCTCATCCGCAACCCTCCGCAGGAGCACATTGGTGTTGTGATCGACGGCGGACAGATGGCGGAGGCCGCGTCGACCACTTTAGGTGTTCACGTTGTACCTTTCGGTGGCCACTGGGATCTTTGTTACCGGCTGGATTCGGACTTTTTCCTGCCGTGAAGAGATAAGGAGCGGGCAGCGGTCAGCTTTCAGCGGTCAGTTTTCAGTATCCGCGGTCAACTTTCGGCCCGCGCAATTTTAGCTGAGCGCTGACAGTTGATACGCTGAAAGCTTTCTGGCTTCAAATGACCTGCCGCCGTGAAAGCTCCCTCTCAAGTTGTTCGGCCGATTCGAACCGCACCGCGTCGATGCCTTCACGCACGGCTCCTTCCACGAAGAGGGGAATGTCGTCTGCGAAAAAGCATTCCTCCGCCCGGCATTGCGCCTGCTTGATCGCCTCCCGGTAGATTTCCGGCGACGGCTTGGTCGCCCCTACCTGGTATGAGAGAACCCGCGCGTCGAAATGCCGCAGCAGGGGGAACGTCCGGTCGATCATCTCGAAATGTATGCGGTTGGTGTTTGAGAGCAGCACCAGGCGATGATGCTCGCGGATGGGTTCGAGCAGCGACTCGGGAATCAGCGGCTCGGGAAAGAAGACGCTGGTCCATAGCCCGCAGAACTGCTCGTAGGTCGCTCGAAGGGTGAGCAGAGAACAAAGCTGCTCCACGAATGCCTGGGGCTCGATTAAACCTCTCTCGAAGCGGGGCACCAGGTCGGTCGACCGCAAGCGTTGCGGGATCTCAGCCGCGGGGCAATCGCACATTCCCTCGAGCCGGGCATAGGCGCGCTTGAAATCGAAGGCTACGATAACGCCGCCGAGATCGAGTATTACGGCTTTGGTCAATCCCCGCTCCTCGCTGGTTTTACCTGCACGAGTTTGGGGCCATCGAATTTGAAGATGTAGTCCATAGTCGCGACATCCTGCTGCGAAAGCGGAGTCTTCTGGTTCAGCCACATGCGAAGAGAGTGATCGCGAAACCATAAATGGCTGATGAATTCCGTGGTCCAATCCTCAAATGGATCGCTCAGGAACACGATGCTGCTTCCGGGCGGGATCCTGGGGTTTACTCTCCGAAGCTCCTCAATCACCGACCAGATCTTGGACTGGTCGGACGCCAGCCAGGTCTGCACGAAGCCTTTGTTCGCTTCCGTAAAGCGGATCCATGGAATGAGAACGAGGACCAGTAGCGTCCCCTGGAGCACTCGCTGCTCCTGCCATTCGAAAGGAAGACGGCGTACGGCTTGAATTGTCGACCAGAGAATCGTTGCCACCGCGATCGCCACTCCCGGCAACACCACGTAGAAGCAGGACGTACCTCGGGCCGGGATGAACGCGATCGGCAATAAAGTAATGGCGATGTGAAGGCAGCAGTAGCGCAACCGGCGCGACGGGCTCGTCAGTATGGCGATCGCAAGAAAAATGGCAGCAATGAATAGCTGCGGCGCCCTGGGGTAGCCGGGACGAAACAAGCCGTCATAGAGCCTGGTGACCGTTTCCGCGTAGTTATGCAAAGTAAATACAGGGCGGTATGCGTCGACCTTGGTTAAAGGATCGTCGCCGAGCAGTTTCCCGGCGATGAAGACAACGGTCACAATAGCACCGGCAAATGCGGCGCGGCCTTCTCGTACGGTCCACTGTATGACGCTGCGAAGGGTGTAGCGCGCCGGTGCATGGAAAATGAGTTCATAGACCAGCACCATCACCGGGAGACTAACGGCCATCTCCTTCGAATCGAGCGCGCAGATGTAGATGGCGAGAAAGGCGGCGGTTTGCTGCCAGCCGGGGATCTGGCCGCGAACACGAAGCCTCAGGTAATAGACGAATGCCGAAAAATAGAACGTGAAGCAAAGGATGTCGTATATGACGCCGCTGTTGCACGTGACGTCGCCGAGCCCGGCCTGATACGACGTGAAGAACGCCGTCAGGCCGCCGATGGCTCGCGACCCCGTCAGGAGTGTGGCGAAACGGTAGGCGAGCCAGATGTTCGCAAGCAGAATCACGAACACCACGATGCGATAGGGCAAGGGATTCAGCCCCGCAAAATGAAAGATCGACATGTAGAACACGCCGGCCATCGGGCGGTAGTAGGTGCTGAAGAAAAAGAAGACGGCGCGGATCAAGGCCCAGGGGCCGTGTAACCAATAGAGGTCCAGGTTCATCATGTCGTCACCCGTGAAACGCGCCGACAGGCCGGGAATCGCGAAGTAACAGAAGTAGCCGAGAATCGCGGCGGCGCAGATGAGCTGAATCCAGGCGTCGCGCCTCCGGGTAGGATTCATCGTGTTTCGCGCACCAGCGTCTGGCGCGCCTGGATGGAGCCGGTGAAGCGCTGCGTGCTCATCCCGGGATCGAAGTGGTTCTTGCCAATCAGAACCTGCGACGGGGCGGTGACCAGCGTGCTGATGGCATGCGTCAGAACCTCGTGTCCATCAATGTTGACCGTCATCTGGGCCGATGCCGGTGCATAGCTCACGCGGAACTGAATCGGCTGACCGGGCATGGGGATGTCCTGTTCCACCTTGGAATCGCCCGACTGCGACACAATCCGAAGGCCGGCGGCTTGATGCTCCACATTTAGAGCATAACCGTGGAGGCGCGTTCCCATCGCCAGGAGAGGTTCGCGGAATCCCGGCGGCTGGGTTGTGAATGTTGCCGTGAGATCGGCAACGACTTCAGGATTAAGCATGGGGCGATATTCGCCGACGGGACTCAGCCGCTTCGCGAGGTGCACGTAGCGGGCCGGCTGGTTCCCTAGAATGTCGTCGTAGGGTCCGACGATTCCGGCGGCGAGATTGATTACTACGCTATAGCCGACGAGTACAACAAATGTAGCCGTGATCGCGCGGCGGGGTTGGCTAAGCCCGGCGGTTGCGACCGCTGCGAAGACTGCCAAAGGCAGGAAATCGACTTCGTAGCGCTGCGACATCAGGTGCGTCGTCATGAGAAAGATCAGAATGGCCATTGATGAGGCGGCGGCGGTCCAGACGACGATGCGCATGCACGGCGGCGTTCGCTTTAAAAGGATCAGGGCGAGGATGAGCGGTGACAGCCAGAGTGCGCCAATGGTGGGTTCGATGAAGTACTCAGGGGGGAAGGGGAACGGATTGCGAATCACAAGATGCACCCATGGGAAAACCTTTCCGAACTCCGGCGGGTTCAGAAGCATGTAATACAACCCCGGGGTGACGTTTTGAAGGGCTACACCAACGCGATTCTGGCCCGGGCCGGAGAGTTGGTAGCGAAAGCCGAACTCCAGCGGATTTCCAAATCGTTTGTAGTTGTATGTCGCGAGTAACGCGCCGACGACGAGGATGGGCGCCGCAAAAGCGGTCAGTTTGCGGAGCGGCCGCTCGCGAGTGAAGATCGCGAGTGCGGCAACCGCGACCACGGCGGCGAAGATCAGATGCGGCCGGCAGCCGACCGCCAGACCGAACATCAGTCCTGAAGCGGCCAGCCAGCAAAGGTCGGCTACGTCCGAAGACTCCGGGTGTCGCGGATTGTAGAAGGGTGGCGCAGTCGGTTTCGCCTGTGCATCCTTCGAAGAATCTGAAGCTGTGTAATACCGTTCCACAGTCCGCGTCACAGTTCCACAGCTACGGGCCAGGAAGTAGATTGCCGCGGACAGGCAGAAGTAGCCGCTGCCGATCGCAATTTCGTAGGCCCAGACACGGTTCAGCAGGAACGGGATGCCCGTGCAGAAGCCGAGCGCAACCAGGAGCACCGCCAGAAATCCGGGCGACAAGCTCAGGCCGGCGAGTTTCAACAATCGCAGGAGCGCGGCGCACGAGAACAGATAACCACCGAAGCAAATCAAGAAAAGAGCGAAGTTTTCGGGAAGATCATGACCCGTGACGATGCGCCACGGCGCAAAGAGGAGTGCCGCCGGTGTCCCGCCGAAGTAAAGATAATAGTGCCGGTTGTACAGCACCATGTCACCCATCTTGAGGGACTCGTCAACGGCGGGATCGTAGGGATTCTCGAGGGCGAGAAGTTTTGGCGACGGCTCGATCGGTACGTACAGGTGGCCTGACGCCAAACCGCGGCCCAGGTAGTCGTAATAGCCGCCGAGATCGTAGGTCCAATGAAATACCGTGCCGCTCGCCCGGACAGCCCAAAGAAAATATGAGCCGGTCAGGAGGCTGACACCGATCACGACCGCGCACCGCGCCCAGTTCACGATCGCGTTATCTAACAGATCCAGCCAGATCGCTCGCCAGAACGTCGGCACGTTCGGCAAGACTCTTCGCCGCTTCCAGGTCAGTCTTCCGCGCCTCGGCAGCCTGCGTAATAAAGCTCCGCACGTGCGCCGCGGAATCATTCTGCTGCTTGCTGAGGCGTTTACCGGCCAGCGACGACAACAGACGTTCGGCATTGGCGAGGTGTTGGTCGATAGTGGTATTCAGCGCCCGCTGCTCGTCCGTGCCGAGTGCGCGGCCCAGCCGGATAGGCGGTTCGGTGGGCTGCGACGGTTGCTGCACAGGAGGGGTTGGCGTGGCAGGCAAGGGCTTGTTGCGCCTGGGTATCTGTTGTTCGTCCGGCGTTGAAGGGGACGCCTGAGGGGCTGAGGTGGGTGCAGGAGGCGTGGACAAAGCCCTACGGTGCTGGCAACCCACAACCGGCAGTAACAACGCGAAAACAAAAATACGCGCGCGCATGCAGTCGACGCGTCACTTCAGTTGGATTCCGGCGGCTCGGGTGAGACCCTCGTCCTGCATCGCTACGAGCCGGGGAAACCGTAACCGGAACGATGTTCCTTTGCCCGGTTCTGTGACGAAGTCGATTGTACCACTGTGCATTTGAACGACCCGGAAGGCCAACGCCAGGCCGATGCCGGAGCCGTTCTCTTTGGTGCTGAAATACAGATTGAAGATCTTGTCCTGGATGTCTGGCGGAATGCCCGGTCCGTCGTCGGAGATCATGATGACGTTTTCCGAGTTGACCTGACTCGTACGAAGCACCAGGTGTCCGCCCGTGCCCATCGCCTCGATGGCGTTCATCACGATATTGAGCACGGCCTGGCGCATCAGGTCCTGGTCGGCATTGATCCATAGCGAACCGTCCAACTCGGTCGTAACACCAATTCCCTTGGTCTCAGCGTCGGGTTTCACCAGTGCGGCGGTGTCGCGGGCGAGGGAGGTGAGATCAACCGAGGTTAACTGGAGATGGATCGGCTTGTTGAAATTCAGGAAGGTCTTAACCACGTGGTCGAGGCGCTTGATCTCGCGGGAAATGATGTCGATCTCGGGGTCCTCTCCCTCCAGGCGAGCGCGCAGGACCTCGAGGTGCAGCGCCATCGCGTTCAGCGGATTCTTGATTTCATGCGCCACACCGCTGGTCAGGCGGCTCACGGCGGCCAGACGGGATGAGACATCCAGTTGCAGGGCGACCTGGTGGCGTGTGTCGGCGTCGCGAAGCGTAATCAGGGTTCCAATGTAGCCTCCCGTCGACTTTTGAACCGGCTGGACACTGACGAGAATCCGAAGAGCCTGCGCGCCGTCGGACGAGAATTCCAGGAGATGCTCGTGCCAAGGCTGGCGCTGGTCGACGGCTTCGAGGATGGCGCGGCCAAAGCCTGTGGAATTCGAAAATATGTCGCGCATGGAACGCCCGATCAATTCTTCGCGCGACCGTCCCAACAGGCGCTCGACGGCGGGTCCGGCCATGGTCAGGCGTCCGTCGGCATCGAACAGCAGGACCGCTTCCTCGAGGCGGCCGAGAAGCTGCTCGATGTTTTGACGCAATTCCTGGGCGTTTTGACGGGCTCCCTGGAATTGTTGGCCCAGGATGTTGAGCTTCGATTGCACCGCGGCAAATTCGCGCGTTTCATGCGTGGGACGCGTGCTTCCAACCGCCTCTCCGGCGCTGATTCGCTCGATGCTCTCGCTGACGCGCTCGAGGGGACCAAGGACCAGGATCGGAATCAACGCGGCGAGGAACATGGCTCCCGCCAGTGAAATCATGAACCCGGCGCCGAGTTTCAGGAAGGCAGGCGTGAGAGAGTTGCGCAGCAGAACCGAGGGAATAATCACGCGGACCTGAAACAGGGGGAGCGTGGGCGGTCCCGGGGCCGCACCCAGGCCCAGCACCACGGCATAGTTCTCGTGGCGATCGGCCAGGTCCCACAGATTCAAAAGAGCATTGCGGGACTGCAAACTGGCGAAATCGATAGCCGAGGGTGGGTGCTTGCCAATGAGGTTCTCGTGAAACGCCGCGAGTACGACACCGTTGCTATCCGTGATCTCGATATCGAGAATGACGCTGGCGTCGGCTACACTTCGCCGCAGCTTCGCGGCTATGAGCGGGTCGGTGCGAATGATCTCCGTTGCGGCGTGCTGGAAGTCCTGCTGAGACGAAGGCCTCCGGCCCGGAGCCGACATCTGCTCATTGACGCGCTCAACGACATAGTCCTGGACTTCCTCAGCCACAACATGAGCGCGGGAATGCGCGGCCTCAAATGCCAGGCGCGTGAAGTCGTAAAGATACAATCCCGAAATCGCGATCACCACAACCGCCGCCAGTGCGACGATTGCGATGCGCAACCGGGTCCGAAGCGACATCTACATACCTGCTTCCGCCTCGGCCGCGCCGTACTCCTTGAGCTTGTTGAAAAGAGTTTTCAGGCTAATGCCCAGGATCTCCGCGGCCCGGGTCTTATTATTCTTGGTGTGCTGCAGCGTGAGTTGGATGAGCGCCTTTTCGGCTTGATCCACCGTCGTTCCCACTGGCAGGCGGACTGCATCCGGCTCGACCACCTGCAAACTTGGCCGATTGCCCGCCGCCACGCCAAAATCGTGGGGCAAATGATGGCTCGTGATGGTTCCCTCACCTGCTACAATCACCGCTCTTTCCAAGACGTTTCTCAATTCCCGAACGTTTCCAGGCCATGAGTAACGGCGAAATTGATCGATCACGTCGTTCTGAACATCCGTGACGCGGGTGGTGTGCTTCTGATTCAACATCCGAATCAGCGCCTCCGTCAGCACGGGAATATCATCCAGCCGCTGCCGCAGAGGAGGCAGGTTGATCTGGAATACATTCAGGCGGTAGTAAAGGTCTTCGCGCAGCTCGGATTTCCGCAGGGCGTCATCGATATTCTTGTTCGTCGACGCGACAATTCGGACGTCTACGCCGATCTCGTTCTTTCCACCCAGCCGCCGCACGCGCGAATCTTCAAGTACGCGCAGAAGTTTTGCCTGTGTCCCGACCGGCATTTCGGCGAGCTCGTCGAGCAGAAGAGTGCCGTGCTGCGCCAGTTCGAAGCAGCCTTGCCGACGCTCGACGGCCCCGGTGAACGCGCCTTTTTCGTGGCCGAACAGTTCGCTTTCCATCAGCGTTTCGGGCATCGCAGCGCAATTAATTGCCACGAAAGGACCGTTGCTGCGCGGGCTGAGGCGATGAACCGCCCGCGCCACCAGCTCCTTACCGGTTCCGCTTTCGCCGGTGATCAGTACAGCCGCCTTCGACGGCGCTACCTGGCGAATCATCGAAAACACCTGCTGCATAGGAGCGCAGGCGCCGACCAGGTCGACCAGGACCCCCTGATATGCCAGTTGCCGCTGCAGCCGCTCGGTCTCTTCGGTCAGGCGGCTTTGTGTGGCGGCCCGTTCCAGAAGCACCTTGAGGGCGCTCGGCTGGATCGGTTTTTCCAGGAACCAGAATGCCCCTAGATCGTGGTTGGTCTGGATCGCAGTCTCGATATTTCCAAAGGCAGTCAAAACGATGGCCGGCGGCATAGTGCCGGTGCTGCCCAAGCGCTTTAAGAGTTCAAATCCGTCCATGCGCGGCATCATGAGATCCGTAACCAAAACGTGGATCGGCATGGAGTTCACTTTGTCCAGAGCTTCCTGGCCATCGGCCGCGGTTTCGACCGCGAATCCCCAGGATTGGATCATTTTGGCCAGCCCGGCGCGTTGATTTTCCTCGTCGTCGGCGACGAGCACACGAGTTGCTGGCCCTGCTGCAATGTCACTCATCATTTTCAATTCTACCTATGTCTGGCAAATTCACCCGGCCACTCGCACATTGAGGGCGACCGGCCGCGGCTTAAGCCACTGCTGGATGGTGGGAAGCGCGGCGGTGGCGGCCTTTTCGCCTAGCTCCACCATTTTGCCCGCACTTTCGAATGAATCCCAAGCGGCGTCGGCTACATCGGGTGAGATCACGAGATTGCTGCATCGACGCCATTCCTGCTCGAGACGCGTGCTCATCACTTGAAAACAACGATTTACGACAGAGAACATACTTCCGGGATCGCCGCACCCGGAAGGGCTCGGCAGGTGCACGGAGATGATGTGGGTCGCGCCCAGATCGCGAAGGGGACGGGCGGGCACTTCCATGCTGATCGCGCCGTCGACCAGGCAATGGCCTTCGTGGCGGATGGGCAGGAAAAGGCCTGGGTACGCGCAACTCGCCCGGATCGGCGCGACGACGTCGCCTTTGTCGCGAAACACGACGGGTTCACCGCTTGCCAGGTCGGTAGCAACGATGGCCAGGGGAATTCTCATGTTCTCGAAACGATTCTGGCGAAGAAGCCGGTCGAGAAATGTGACCATGCGGTCGCTTCCGGCAAATCCGAGCCGGCTGATGGTCCAGCGAGCCACATCGCGGAAGCGCATCGACTTCGCGGCCTTCTCAATCTGGTCCGGATTGCAGCCACCCGCATACGCCGCTGCGACCATCGCACCGGCGCTGATGCCAGAAATACAATGAATCGGAATATTGTTTTTTTCCAAAACCCGAAGCACTCCGATATGAGCTATACCGCGCGCGAAACCGCCCCCTAATGCGATCCCGATGCGTGGAGTTTGCGGCACAGGCCTGATGCCCGGTGCTCCCGCAATCCATTTTCGTGTTGCCGACCACCAGTTCTGGGAAACCAGCGTACTGATCGACCCCTCCATTACCCCCACCTCTCCCACAGATGGCCTAATATGTAACTTTAGGGATCTGTGCAACTTATCCACCTACCTCTACGCATACAGAGCATTTTTCGTTCCATTTCGCCGGCGGCTCTCGCTTTGCTCATTGCGGCTATCACCGCAACCCTTGGCAGTGCTCAGCGTGACCTAGCCGGGGCAGCGGCCACACGCCTTGCTCTCGAAAAGTTGAACGTCACCGGAAGTGTGCTGATGATAGCGGCCCATCCGGACGACGAGAACACGGCGCTTCTTGCCTATTTCGCCCGCGGCCGCAAGACACGCACCGCTTACCTCTCACTTACACGAGGTGAAGGTGGACAGAATCTGATCGGTAGCGAGCAGGGCGATGAGCTGGGCATCATACGGACCCAGGAGCTTCTCGCGGCAAGGAAAATTGACGGCGCGGAGCAATTTTTTACACGGGCCATCGACTTCGGATTCACTAAGACTCCGCAGGAAACGTTTGAGAAGTGGGGCCGTGAAAAAATCCTGAGCGACGTAGTGTGGGTGATCCGACGGTTTCAGCCGGATGTGATCGTGCTACGCTTCTCCGGCACGCCTCGCGATGGCCACGGTCAGCACCAGGTTTCCGCGATTTTAGGAAAAGAAGCGTACTCGGCCGCAGCCGATCCAAAACGTTTCCCGGAGCAGTTGAAATACGTGCAGCCGTGGCAGGCGAAGCGCCTGATGTGGAACGTATTCGCTTTCAACCGCGATCAGGAACGCGAGGCGGAAGCCCTTAAGAACCGGATCGAGATCGATCCGGGCGATTACGACCCGGTGCTGGGATATTCTTACGGCGAGATCGCGGGCATGAGCCGCAGCATGCACAAGAGCCAGGGTATGGGTGCGCCGGAACGGAAGGGCTCGCAGAAAAATTATCTGGTGTTGGTGGCTGGAGAACCCGCATCGAAGGACGCGTTCGATGGGGTCGACATTACGTGGGGCCGCGTGCCTGGGGCCGAACGCGTAGGAAAGGCATTGGCCGAGGCTCGCGACAGTTTTGACCCATTGCATCCCGAAAAGGTTGTTCCGTTGTTGTTGGAAGCCCGCGCAGCGATGGCTGAATTGCACCATCCCGTGGTGGACAGGAAGCGGCGCGAACTGGACGAAGCGATTGCGCTGGCGTCCGGTTTGTGGCTCGACGCCACGGCCGACCACTACGGCACCGTGCCGGGCGGCGCGTTCAAGATCACCAAGACCGCGATCGAGCGCGGCGATCTGGCGATTGACGTTGACGGAAAAAATCTGGCTAAGAATACCCCGGTGACGATGCCGGACACCGCGCAGATCCCCGCGAGCGAGCCATATTCGCAGCCTTATTGGCTGCGGGAGCCGAAGCAGGGCGACACCTACACGGTTTCGGATCAGCGCATGATCGGACTACCCGAGAATCCACCGGTGCTGGAGAGCAAATTCCATGTGCGGATTCAGGGCAAGGACATCGAGTTTGCGCGGCCGGTGATTTATCGGTACGTGGATCGGGTGCTGGGCGAGTTGAGCCGTCCGCTGGTTGTGGAACCGCCCGTGGCCGTGGATGTTCCTACCCGGCCGGCCGTCTTTCCGACCGGCGCCGCCAGGACTGTCGACATTGCGCTGCGGGCGACCGCGCCTTCGAGTGGTGAACTGCGGGTTGAGGCGTCGGATGGCTGGCGCGTCGAGCCCGCGTCGCAGCCGTTCAAGCTGACCGACGCCGGACAGCAGGCGACTTTATCGTTCCGGGTGACGCCCCCGAGCGCGGATGCCCGCTCCGATTTGCAGGCGGTTGCCGAAGTCGGTGGGCGATCGATTCGTGTGGGAATCGAAGTGATCGATCACTCCCACATCCCCCCGCAGACGCTTTTTCCCGCGGCTTCCACCGGCTTGGTGCGCGCGGACATACGTCTCTCAGTTAAGAACATCGGATATATCATGGGCGCCGGCGACGAGGTACCGGACTCGCTCCGTCAGTTGGGCGCGAACGTCACGTTGCTCACGCCGGACGACTTGGCGCGCTGCGATCTGAGCATGTATGACGCGATCGTGACCGGCGTTCGAGCCTACAACACGCGTCCGGATCTGCGTGCCAACGAGCAACGGCTTCTCAATTACGTGCACAACGGCGGCACGGTGATCGTGCAGTATAACGTGCTGGAAGGCGGATTCGGCGGCGGCAATCCGGAGTTATTGGCGCACATCGGGCCCTATCCGATTACCATCGGCCGGGAGCGCGTAACGGTGGAGGATGCGCCGGTGACATTCCTCGACTCTTCGAGTCCGCTGCTGCAGAAACCCAATCAAATTACCGAAAAGGATTTCGCGGGATGGATCCAGGAGCGGGGATTGTATTTCGCATCAAAATGGGATGCCGACTATCATCCGATTTTCGAAACGCACGACCCGGGTGAGAAACCCCTGGAGGGCGGAACACTGTACACGAAATACGGGAAGGGCACGTATATCTTCTCGTCGTTTTCGTGGTTCCGGGAACTTCCAGCGGGTGTCCCGGGCGCTTACCGGATCTTCGCGAATTTCCTGAGCGCGGGAAAGTAGGCAGGACAAGCTTCAGCTTGTCAGGTTAGACAATGCCAGGCGAAACGCATCCTGAACACATGAAGCACACGGTGGATGAACCGCCGCCCTTCCTGGGGACGTGGCGTCGTGTGTACCTTTTCGTGGTGTGCTATCTCGCAGCATTGATCTTCCTGTTCTACCTGTTTGCGCGAGCCCTCGCCGCATGAGAACCCTCGATTGGGTCGTCATGTTCGGATGGCTGATCTTCATTGTCAGCTACGGCCTTTATCGCGGGCGCGGCAGTTCGACGGTCAACAAGTACATGCTGGCCGGAAAGACGATGCCCTGGTATGCCATGGGCCTGTCGATCATGGCAACGCAGGCCAGCGCGATCACATTCATCTCAACCACGGGGCAGAGCTATGTCGATGGCATGCGGTTTGTGCAGTTCTATTTTGGACTGCCGCTCGCGATGGTCATCCTGTGCGCGACGGCTGTGCCCATATTTCATCGCGCCAACGTGTACACGGCGTATGAGTATCTCGAGCAGCGTTTCGATGCAAAGACGCGTGCGATTGTCAGCGGGATTTTCCTGATCCAGCGCGGGCTCGCGGCGGGCTTGTCGCTGTACGCTCCCGCGGTCGCTTTGTCGGTTGTTCTCGGCTGGCCGGCCCGCTTCACGACAATCATGATGGGCGTGCTGGTCATCACGTACACGACAACCGGCGGGATCAAGGCGATCACATGGGCCGACGTGCAACAGATGGTGCTCATCCTCTGCGCGCTTGTCCTGGCGCTCGTGATCGCGGTACACCTGTTGCCCGCGGGTGTCTCGTTCACCAGCGCGGTGCGGCTCGCGGGTGCCGTCGGCAAGTTGAATGCCGTAAATCCCCACTTCGATTGGAACGACCGCTATAACTTGTGGAGTGGCTTAATCGGAGGCATGTTCCTGGCGCTGGCCTACTTCGGGTGCGATCAATCCCAGGTGCAACGCTACCTGACGGGTAAATCGATTGCCCAGAGCCGGCTGAGCCTCATTTTTAACGCGATGGCGAAGATCCCGATGCAGTTCTTCATTCTGTTCATTGGGGCGATCGTATTTGTGTTTTTCAACTTCGAGCGGCCGCCGGTTCTGTTCAACGAGGTGCAACTGCACAAGGTCCAGGCACAGCCGGGATTTGCCGGCGTGCGGAGCCGGTTCGAGTCGGCGTTTGCCCAACGGCGCGATGCCGCGACGGAGTACATCGACGCCACGCAAACGAACGACGCGGCTCGCAAGAAGGACAGCCTGGAAAAGTACCGCGCCGCGGCCGCCGATCTTCGCAATGCGCACAGCGACGCTGAGAAGATGTCCGGCGAAAACGACACGAATTACATCTTCCTTTCGTTCGTGACGAAGTATCTGCCGGCGGGCGTCGTGGGATTGATCATTGCGGTCATTTTCTCAGCGGCCATGTCGTCTACTTCCGGCGAGATCAATTCGCTATCTACGGTCACGGTGATTGATATCTATCGCAGGCACATCCGCAAAGACGCGAGCGATCGGCATTATCTCTTTGCTTCCCGCATCGGCACGGTGTTCTGGGGTTGTTACGCCATCGCGTTTGCGCAGTTCGGGGGTGGATTCGGGGCGCTGATAGAGGCGGTCAACCTGGTGGGCTCGCTGTTCTATGGCGGCCTGCTCGGCGTTTTCGTACTGGCGTTTTACTTCAAGCACGTGGGCGGCGACGGCGCCTTCCTGGGCGTGCTCGCCGGTGAGGCCGCAATCTTCTCCGCGGCGTATTTCACGCGAATATCGTTCCTCTGGTACAACGTCATCGGTTGTATCGTCGTGGTCGGCGTCGGCCTTCTCGTGGCGAGGTTCTCGCGCACGAATGGGAAGGCTTTGAGTGCCTCGATATAACGCGGCTGTCAACAAAAAGACATCGCGGGCGGTTTCGCCTGCGCGTTCCCCGGTGAGTTCCAAAGGCAGGCGGAACTGCTGCTCTCCGCTCACGCTGTCTTATGGCGCGAAGTAAGCGTTGATATCCAAAATCAGATCCGTCGGATTCGTCACGAAAATGCTCATCGCCCCATTGGTTCCCGCCGGCACCAGCGCCGCATTCGCGACCACCTTACCCAGCGAGGAGTTCAGTGTCGACACGAGCGGCTGCGATTGCCCCGTGGGCCACGCCGTGAGATAGCCCAGCGGCCCCGAAGGCACCACCGTGACATTCATCGAATAGGCTTGCGCCGATGCCGGGATGCCGACGCACGGACTATTAGGCACCTGGAAGCTGCGCGACTGGTTTAGCCCAAAGCTGGGCGAGCCAAAACCACTAGGGAACCCGCTGCCGGCGCGCGTATCTACAACGCGGCATGGCGTCACCGTATAGAGCGATTCAGCCCCTGGCGAACCTGGCGGCGCGAAATAGCCATTGATGTCCACCACCACGTCCGTGTCGTTGGTCACGAAAAGGTTCACCAGTCCTTGCGGACCCGCCGGGACAATCGCCGCGTTCGCGACGATGCTGCCATCGAACGAATTCAGCGTCGACACGTTCGGCTGCACCTGTCCCTGAGGCCAAATGGTCAGAAACTGGAGTCCGCCGTGAGGAACCACGGTGATGTTGAGCGAGTAGGCTTGCGCTGTCGCCGGAATGCCGCAGCGGCTGGACGCCGGACCAAAACTGCGCGTGCTGCCGCCGCTGAGGAATGGAGGACCGAACGCGCCCGTGAACGCGCCGTCGCGAGTGTCCATCACCCGGCACGGGCTCACCGGATAGAACGACTGGGTATTCGTCGTGGCGGCTGGCACAAAGACGCCATTGATGTCGAGAATGACGTCGCTCGAGTCGCTGACGAACACGCTCACCGCTCCACTGGCACCCGAAGGCACGATAGCGGCATTGGCGACTACACGTCCGTCGAACGAATTTAACGTCGAGACCACAGGCTGCGTTTGTCCCGCCGGCCAGATCGACAGGTAGGTCAAGGGCCCCGGCGGCACCACGGTTACGTTCAGGGAATAAGCCAGGGCATTGGCCGGCACGTTGCACGCGCTCTGCGGTATCGGGACCGTGCGCGTACTGCCGCCCGTCATTCGCGGGCCGCCAAACTGGCCCGCAGCGCCGCGTGTGTCCATGATGCGGCACGGCGCCAGCGGCAGGAATCGCAACGGCGCCAGGGCCGCGGCCTGGTTGACCGTGAACGTCTGCCCGGCGATGGTGATCGTTCCCTGGCGCGTGGTTAGGGCGCTGTTGGCCGAAACCGTGTAGCTCACAGTACCGCTGCCGGTTCCTCCCGGACCCGACGTTACGGTAATGAAGCTGCTGTTGCTCATTGCCGTCCACGGGGCAGTCGCAACACTGGCCGTCAGCGTAACGCTGCCGAATCCACCCGCAGCGGAGAAATTCGCCGACGTCGGACTCAGCGTAAACCCGGCGAGCCCGAAGTTGCACACAATACTTTGCGGCTGGCTCATGGTTATCGTCGTCGACGCGCTGCTGTTGTTGGCGACCGGGCCCGTCCAACTCGCGAACTGGTACGAACTAGCCGGGGAGGCGCTTATGGGAAGAACCAGGTTGGCATCGTAGAACCCACCGCTCGGCGGCGACACCGTACCGCTATTCGCCGGTGACACGGTAATCGTGAGCTGGTATTGCACTTTGAAATTCGCGGTGTAAGTGGCCGCCGTGGAGCCGACTGTAATCGAATGCGACGCCGCACCTCCATCATTCCAGCTCGTAAATGCGTACTGCGTGCCCGGAGGGCCGTTTTGCTGCGCGACTACCGCGACGATGTGCGATCCGGCGGACAAATTCAGGGTCTGCGGTGCGGTCTGCGCCGGGCCGCCGTCGATGCTGAACTGTAGTCCTGCTGGGTTCGTCACAATCGTGATACCCGCCGACGTGGTCGACGTGAAGTTTGCGGTCACCGACTCCGGCGCCGACATCGTTACAGTCGTGGAAGCGCTCGACGAATTGGTTACGGGACCGTTCCAATTCGTGAACTGGAACCCGCTATTCGCGGTGGCAGACAGCGAGACCGACGCATTCGCGTCGAAGAACCCCGTCGGCGGTGTAACCGACCCGCCGTTTCCAGGTGAAGCCGCCGTGGTCAGTCGATACTGGATCTTGAAACTCGCGGTATATGTCGCGGCAGCGGAGCCGACGGTAATCATGTGCGACGCCGCCCCGCCATCGTTCCACGACGTGAATACATACTGCGTTCCCGTCGCGCCGGGTTGGATCACCACGACCGTAATGGTGTGCGTGCCGGATGAGAGGTTCAAGGTCTGCGGGGCTATCTGCGCGGTCCCGCCGTCTACCGAGAATTGAAGTCCCGGAGGGTTCGTCTGAATTGTGGTGCCCGACAAAGCCGAGAAGTTAGCGGTTACACTCTCGGGCGCGGCCATGGCGACCGTCGTCGAGGCGCTTGAAGCGTTCGCTACCGAACCGTTCCAACTCGTGAACTGGTATCCAGCGCTTGCCGTTGCTGAAATGGGAACCACGGTTCCCATGTCGTAGTATCCGCCCGTCAAGGGTGAGACGGAGCCTCCTACCGAGGGTGACGCCGCGATCGTGAGCTGATATTGCGTCTTGAAGCTGGCGGTGAACGTAGCCGGAGTTGAGGTGACCGTAATGGAATGCGAAGCCGCCCCGCCGTCGTTCCACGACGTGAACAGGTACTGTGTCCCTGGAGTTCCCTGCTGCTGGGTTGCTACGGCTATGGTGTGCGGGCCGGGCGAGAGATTCAGGGTTTGGGGAGCGGTTTGCGGGGTCCCCCCATCAACCGTGAACTGGAGCCCGCTTGGGTTGGTTTGTATGGTTGTACCCGAGGTGGCCGAGAAGTTCGCCGTCACCGTTTCCGGCGCGGACATCGTGACTGTGGTGGAAGCGCTGGACGTACTCGCCACTGGCCCATTCCAACTCGTGAACTGAAATCCGCTGTTCGCGGTGGCCGTGATGGGAACCGCGCTGTTGGCATCGAAGAATCCGGTGCCCGGCGTCACCGAGCCGCCATTGGCGGGCGAAGCTGTAATCGTGAGCTGATACTGCGTCTTAAAGGTCGCTGTGTAGGTCGCCGCCGTGTTGCTGACGTTGATGGGATGCGATATGCCACCCCCGTCGTTCCACGATGTAAAGACATATTGCGTCCCAGTCGCGCCAGGCTGCGTCATGGACACGGCGATGGTATGCGAGCCGGCGGGAAGATTCAGCGTCTGTGGCGCAGTCTGGGCCGGTCCGCCGTCGACCGTGAACTGCAGGCCCGAAGGAATGGTTTGAATCGTGGTGCCGCCGGCCGAAGCGGAGAAGTTCGCTGTCACCGATTCCGGGCCCGACATGGTGACCGTGGTCGAGGCGCTGGAGGCACTGGCGACCGGACCCGTCCAGCCGGTGAACTGGAATCCATTGTTGGCGGTGGCGGTGATGGGCACCACCGTCGTTTGATCGTAAAACGTGTTTGACTGCGGCGTAACCGTTCCGCCATTGGAAGGCGCCGCTGCGATCGTGAGCTGATATTGCAGTTTGAATACCGCCGTAAAGGTCGTCGTCGCAGCCCCCATGGTGACGGGATGCGAAGCGCCGCCGCCATCGCTCCAGGAAGTGAATACGTACTGCGTCCCCGTGGTGCCCGGTTGGTTCTGCGGCACGGCGATAGTATGAGTGCCCGTCAGGAAAATGGTCTGTGGCGCGGTTTGCGGCTGGCCTCCGTCGATGGTGAACTGCAGGCCTTCAGGATTAGTTTGAATGGTGGTGCTGGGGATCGATACTGCAGTGAGTGTCGCCGTGAAGAAGCCCGCCGGTATATCAAACTCGCTCGTAGTGAAAAGATCGGGCTTGCCGTCGTTATTGAAATCGACTACCTCGATGTTGTTCGGCGTCGGCACCGGAAATCGCACGGACGTGCCGAACGAACCGTCTCCATTGCTCAGCATGTACGTTGTGTCGCCCTGCCCGAAGTATGGGCCGATCAGTACGTCGGCTTTGCCGTCGCCGTTCATGTCCGCCACGGTCAGCGAACTCGGCGCGCATTGCATGGGCGTCTGGCTGCCCGTGCGGAAAGTGCCGTCTCCCTTACCGATCAGCGTTCGGACGGTGCAGGGGAGGTTGAAAACGGTAGCGGACACAATATCAGGAACGCCATCGCCATTCACATCGCCGATCCCCACGAGGATGCCGCCGTTCGGGTCCATCTGGTAAGTGGTCGGGGAAGCGAAGGTCCCGTTTCCGTTGTTCAGGAAGACGTCGACGGACGCGAAGCCAACGGCCGAAAAGTTGTTGACCGTGACCAGGTCCGGCTTTCCATCATGGTTCAAGTCGGCGACGGAGATCTGTGCCGAGCAGTATGAGATCGTCAGGCTCGTCCCGTTTTGAAAAGTGCCGCTGCCCGAACCCACCAGTATGTTGACAGTGCCGCTCGAGCTGAAGAAGTCGCACGGTCCCAGCACGGCAAGGTCGAGTTTGCCGTCGCCGTTGAAGTCGCCCGTTGCAAACTTCTGCGGGCCCGTACTCATAGGGTGGGTCGCGGCCTGGGGTTGGAATGTCCCATTGGGCTGGCTCAGCAGGATCTGCAGGGAACCGTTGTTATTGATCGCCAGATCGGCCTTGCCATCCCCATTAAAATCTCCTGAAATAGCGTCCGCGTCCAAGGACAGGCTGGGATCCGATGAACTCACGGGGGCCGCAAATGTTCCGTCCCCATGCCCGGCATAAAACTGAAGCTGCGTTGAATTCTGCGTTGCCACCACGACGTCCAGTTTGTGATCGCCGTTGAAATCGCCGGTAACGCCGAAATTGATGGGCGTCTGCCCCGCCACTATTGCCTGTGGCGCTTGAAATGTCCCGTCGCCGTTGCCGAAAAGAACATCGATGACGTTGCTGCTGGGATTGCCGACAAACGCTGCCGGGTAGCCGTTGGCCGTCAGAATATCAGGAACGCCGTCGTTGTTGAAGTCGGTGACAACGAGCCACTCGGGGCCCAGGGAGAGCGGGTAGCTGGCGCCGGCCTGGAAGCCTCCCGCCCCATTTCCCAACATGATCGTGACCGTCTCTTCGATTCCGTTGCCGGAAGCCAGATCGAGTTTGCCATCGCCATTGAAATCGCCGACCGCCAGATAAGTGCTGTCGCCGTTGCTGGTGTAGGTGGAGGGCGCTCCAAACGTGCCGCCGGCGCCGGCCAGCATGATGGTCACGGTCGATCCCGTAGCCGCCGCAATGTCCATTTTTCCGTCGCCGTTGAAGTCGGCCATGGTGACGGACTGCGCAGCGGCCGTGGGTAACGTGGTCGGCGCGCCGAAGCCGCCGGCTCCATTGCCAAGCAGGATGGATACGCCGCCCCCGCTACCGGTGGCAGCGGTACGGGCAAACCTTGGCCGCGCGGAGATTCTTCCCGCGGGTTGGCGCAAAGCGGTCTGTTTCCCTTTTGGCATCGTCAGCGGTGGGAATTCGAATGCGTTCTCCGGGGGCAGAGTGCCGCGATCGGCAACGATCAGATCGAGATTGCCATCGCCATTCACGTCCATCACCGCGAAACCAAACGGCTCCACGCCCGCTGCGAACGGAACGGCGGCGTTGAATGTGCCGTCTCCCTTGTTGATCAGCACGTATACCTGGGCTGGCGTCCTGCCATCCGCCGAGTCGGCCGCGACCACCACCAGGTCGGGCTTCCCATCCTTGTTCACGTCTACGGCGCGGATGGTCAAAGCCGGAGCCGGTAAGGTGTAGATCCCAGGCGCTCCCGGCTTGGCTGTCAGCGATGCCGTGAGAAGAATGACGTAAATATTCCGCGGCTTGGACGCGATCATTGCGACGTCGGCAACGCCGTCCCCGTCCAGGTCCACCAGGTCGCCGAGCTGCGATCCGAAACCGGGGCGCGTGTAGCTCGAGAATGGAGTGGTCCCGGAACGCTTCCCGACCGGCAGACAACCGGCAAAGGAGTTTTGAAGATTCGCCGAATGCCCAGTGATCATGAACGGCGCCAAACGCGGGCCATAAGTAGCCGAAAACGACCCATCGCCCTGCAGGTACGCTCCAACGACGTCTCCGATAGGAGGGGTAATCCTTGGTGTAGTGAAGAGATTAACGGGTGAGCAGGCTTGCCCTTGTGCGAGGTCCGCACCACCAATCAGGAGCAAGGCGAAAACAAAGGCCGAGTATCGTCGGGGGATAGATTCCATGGAGTGAACCACCTCGAGAAGCACGTCTGAATTTCGAAAATTGCATGAAGACTGCGCGGACCAACTCCGCCTATTATATGCAAGCGCGGGCGAGTGGCGGCTACACTGCAGAAAGGAGCCCCGGCATGCCTTACGAACACTTGCTTTATGCGGTTGAAGAACCACTCGGAATCATTACGTTAAACCGGCCACAGCGCCGCAATGCTCTCTCGCTTGAGTTGATGTTGGAACTGATCCGCTGTCTCGACGAGATGTCTTCGGACACGAAGGCTCGGGTTGTGATTCTGAGGGCGGCCGGCAACGTGTTTTCTTCGGGTCACGACCTGAGCGAGATGATTGGGCGTACTGTCAACGACTACCGCCGCGTCTTCGACGTTTGCACGGAGCTGATGCAGAAGATCCAGAGCATTCCGCAACCTGTAATTGCGCAGGTGCAGGGTGTCGCTACGGCGGCGGGCTGCCAACTTGTCGCAACGTGCGATCTGGCTATCGCCAGCGATGATGCACAATTTGCTACACCAGGCGTCAAAATCGGGCTTTTCTGCACCACCCCGATGGTAGCCCTGACACGGGCGGTCGGCCGCAAGCGCGCTATGGAGATGCTCCTCACCGGCCGCATGATCGACGCGAAGACAGCAGCGGACTGGGGCCTGATCAACCGCGCGGTTACGACTGCGAACCTGGAAGCCGAGACGCGCAGGATGGCGACTCAGATTGCAGCAGCGAGCAGTTTCACGGTGGGCCTCGGCAAGCAGGCGTATTACGCGCAAATCGATCTGGACCAGCCGAAAGCCTACGCGTACGCCAAAGAAGTCATGACCATGAATTCACTCGCGCAGGACGCGCAGGAGGGCATCTCGGCGTTCCTCGAGAAGCGAGCTGCCTGTTGGTCCGGCCGCTAATGACAAGCTGCGGAGGAGTCTTACACTGCCGCTGAGCTTTGTGTGGAAGGGTGAAGCAGGCGGTTCCGCCTGCCTATGGAAGCGCAGCCAAATCTCGAAGCCTTGGCAAAGTCACACATCGTTCAATTCGGGTCGGCCCATCTAAGCGAGAGCGCGTTTGACACCGCAGACCCAACGCGTGAGAGTCAGGGCGACAAACGGTAGATCACCGTTCCCGCCGTTCGTCCCACCTCGCGATACCCGAGCAACCAGGACCGTAAATCCACATAATTTGTGATCGCCAGCCGCGGATTATAAACACCGAGGCCATCGACAATGTACGTCGGGTGCGTTCGAATCAGCTTCTGACGATTCTGGTCCGCAAGCTTCGGATCGAGAACCTCGGTTTGCGTCAAATGGCGATCGGCGATCACACCGGTCAGCGGTTGCGAATCCAGAAACGGCGTGCCGGCGGGCATTCTGGTCAGGGCGAAAACATCGGGCCGATAGCCCCAAACCATCAGACTGCCGTCACGACCCAGCATCGCCGCCGCGGCGGCGCTGTCCTGGCTCATCGCAAGATCGGACCAGGTATGCGGCCGGTGGTGCAACAGATCGCCCGCAAGCTCGACGTAACGAGGCCCAAAGCGAATTAGCGGAATCAACAGGAGTGCGACGAGCGCCACGCGAGCGCGCCCCAGCAGCACATAACCCCGCGCCGCCATCATAGCGATCGGCGGCAGCAGAGCGAAATAATACCGGGGAAAGAATCGCCACCCCGCCATCACCGCTCCAAACATAATCAGCACCCAAACTGCATACCGCTTAGCGCCAATGGATCGCTCCCGCCAGAGATACCAGGCCGCGCCGGCAACCAGCGCAATCTGAAACCCCGCCCAGTTGAGCGTGCGCTCGATGCCTTCCAGCAGCGGGTTGGCGGCCAGGGGATGGGTGGAATACATCATGCCCCATTTCCACACCTGGTCCAAATAGGGACGCCCAAACCATGCAATTGCGGCAATGTTAGGCAGCAGCAAGCCCAGCAGCAGCCGGGCCATCATACGCGGCCGGGTCCACAGCAGGCAAGCGACAAGAATGTAAGCGGCTTTCGGATTGACAAGTATCCCGACGCCCGCCACCACTCCGCTCCAGAACGCGCGCCCCCGCCACGCCAGGTAGACCGCGGCCAGATGCGGAAGAATCATGATGAGATCGGGGGCCAGAGCTATGACCGCGGACGGTATGCCGAAGATCAGAAAGAATCCGAGGAGTCCCGCCGCTACCAGACCCTCCCGCTCGCTCCACACATCGCGGGCAAAAAAGAATGTAAGAAGGCAACACAGCCACACAAACACGGCTCCAGCCACGCGCAATGGCAGCCCGACTTGTGCGCCCCACAACACGTAGAGATAGGGCGAAACCGGCGGTTTATCGAACCAGAAATCGTGATAGAGCTGCTTGCCGTCGAGGATTTGTATCGCCGCCGCGGCGGGGTAGCCCTCCTCCACCCACACGATATCGAGATGGCAGAGCCGCGAAGCTAGCAGCCCCAGGAAGAGCAGCGCGAGAACGACTTCACGCTTGTACCGCAGATGCGGTCTTCTCCAGCAGACGCTCAATAGTGGCGCGGAACTCCCGTCCGTGCACCGGATCGGCAAGAGCAAACTCTACGAACGTCTCGAAATAGCTCGGGAAATTCCCGATATCGTAGCGTTTTTCGCTAGCCGGAAGCTTAAACGCAAGCACGCGGCGACCCTCTTCACACATGTGCTGAATGGCATCGGTGAGTTGGATTTCACCGCGGTGATCGGGATCGACACGGCGAATCATGTCGAAAATCAATGGCGAGAAGACGTAACGACCGGCAATCGCGAGGCGGCTCGGTGCGTTCTCGGGACGCGGTTTCTCGACGACATTCACAACCCGCAGAGTGTCTCCGCTGTCCTCCACTTTCACGATTCCGTAATGCGCCGTTTGCTCCAGCGGAACCTCTTCCACGGCAATGACGCAGCTCGCGTGCCGCGATTCGAAGAGTTCGGCCATGCCGAGAACGGCCTTCGATTTCGCGTGCAGACCGAGGATCGAATCGCCAAGCGCGACCACGAACGGCTGTTCGCCTGCAAAGTTCTCGCCACACAGGATAGCGTCGCCCAGTCCTTTTTGGACTCGCTGTCGCGTATAGAAGAAATGAGCGCCGTGATTTTCGAATTCCAGGTCGTCCATCAGGTCCTGCTTGTGGTTCGCCGTGAGAGTGCGAACCAACTCGGGATCGGTGTCGAAATGGTTTTCGATCGATGTCTTATTGCGGCCGGTGACGAACAGAATCTGGTCGATTCGATTCGCGATCAGCTCCTCGGCGACATATTGAACGATCGGTTTGCGGGCAACGGGAAGCATTTCCTTGGGTTGCGATTTGGTGGCGGGCAAGAGACGGGTTCCATGCCCGGCTACCGGAACAATAGCGCTTCGGATCACTTGTTTGACTATATCAATGTTGTACTCTCGTACTGAATGCACCGACGATCGTTTTTAGGAGCGGCTTCGCTGATGGCTTTTTACGGGCAGGCGAAGGCCGCGGCGAAGAACGCCATCATTGAGCTGCGGTACATACGCATGCGGACCAGCGTCGACAACCCCATGCAGCGGGTGAGCGATTTCTTGGAACATACGGCCGCGCCTGCTCTGAAGAAAGCCGGCGCCGGGCCTACGGGGTTTTTCGCGAGCGTAATCGCTCCGGAGAGCCCGTTCATCCTCATGGTTACGAGCTTTCCGGATCTTGAGTCGGTAGAAGCGATGCGGTCGGCCATGCCGGCTGACGGCGAAGCACGCGTGGAGTCTTCGCTTCTTCGCGCCTTCGACGGGATGCCTGCGGTAGAACCTCCGCCTACCGATGCAAAGCGGCCTGCACGAGTATTTGAACTGCGGATGTACGAGTCGAACAATGCCACTACTCTGGCTCGCAAGGTCAAGATGTTCAACGACGGAGAGATCGGGATTTTCAAACGACTCGGAATGCTGCCGGTCTTCTACGGGGAGACCATCGTTGGCGCTAAAATGCCCAACCTGGTATACATGCTGTCATTTGACGACCTGGCTTCGCGCGATCGGCTCTGGCGCGCATTTGGCGCGGATCCCGAATGGCAAAAGCTTCGTTCACAACCCGGCTTTAGCGACGCTGAGATCGTGTCCAATATCAGCAATGCGATTTTGCGGCCCCTGTCGTTCTCGTCCATTCGCTAGGAGTTGTTGACAACCCTTGGGCACGGTGTAAACTTGTCGTGCCGCGCGTTGAAGGGTGGAGCAGGCATTCAGCCTGCCTTTGGAAGTCATCGAGAAAGGACAGGCGAAACCACGTGTCGTTTTCCCCTGGCAGCTAACGATCAGCTCCAATCTCATAGGACGTTACCCGCCCCATCCAGGCCCGCTCGAACGACTTCACCTCGCCGTCCGCCATGCTGTCAATCAGGTAAGTCCCTTCGCCTTTTCGTCCCACATCATCGTGGACCACAAATCGCAGCCGGACATTCTTTAGCTGTTCTCCGCATCCGTTTCGCGCCATGCCTCTCATCACCGTCGAGAGTTCCGGGGTTTGGGTCTTGCTCGGCACTGGAATTCCTCCGCCCAGATCACGAACGTAGTACTCGCTCAAGTCCAGCGAGATTCCGTAGGTCTCCACGCACCCCAGCCGTTTCGATGTGGCAGGTCTGCCGCCGGAGCCCGGGCCGACGACCCCCGCCACGCGAGAGAACTGCGACATGGCAAAGAGCATGAAGAGCACGGCGGGCAGTGTAGCCACCCATAGCGGGAACCGTCGCTTCATGCTCCACCATCGTCCAGAGTGGCCATAAAGATTATCGCTTCGAGACCGTTTATTACCTGATACCGGCTCCCGGTGAAACACCGTAGGCAACGGGAACACGACGCTTGCTTTTATTTAACTATAGCGTTAATATTTAATTCCATGAGTGAACAGCGAATTATCCCCTATCTCGCTTATGACGACGCCCCCGCCGCGATCACCTTCCTGTGCGAAGCCTTCGGATTCACAGAACGCTTCCGCATGCCGACGAAAGACGGCCGCATCGGCCACGCCGAAGTCGCCTATCGCGACAACATCGTCATGCTCGCGTCCACCTGGCGCGTTGCGGGCGCAGCCAGCCCCCGCGATCTTGCTGGTGTTCACACGCAACTGCATTGCACCGTCGACGATGTCGACGCTCACTACGAACGCGCCCGCGAAGCCGGCGCCACCATCATCGGTGCACCGGCCGACCAGCCTCACGGCACGCGGATGTATCGCGCCGTGGACCCCGAAGGTCACCGCTGGATCTTCGGATCACCGATCGCCGCAAAGAAGTGACCATGCCTCGAACATCCGCAAGTGTGGACCGCACGCTCGCAGCACTCGCCGATCCCACGCGCCGCCGCGTTGTCGATCTGTTGCGCCTGCGTCCCCGCCCTGCCGGAGAGCTCGCCAGCGCCTGCCGCATGAGCCCTCCCGCCATGAGCCGGCACCTCCGGGTGCTGCGTTCCAAAGGCCTCGTCGAGGAGGAGCACACGCAACCTCAAGACACCCGGCTTCGTATTTATCGACTCCGGCGCCGCCCCTTCACGGAATTGCAGCAATGGCTCCAGCAGGTCGAAGCGTTCTGGAGCGACCAACTCAGCGCGTTCAAAGCCCAGGCCGAGAATGCAGCGAAAGGAAGAACCGAGTGAAAGCTAATGAGACTGCTGTCGTGACAACCATTGTGGCCGTCGATCAAGCCACCGCCTTTTCAGTCTTTACAAACGACATTGGCGCCTGGTGGAAGCCGAAAGTGAAAGACCTGTTCAGCAAGAATCGCCGCGGCACGATGAAATTCGAGCCCGGCCCCACCGGGCGCCTCCTGGAGGTATATGCCGATGCTCCGGATCAGCCTTTCGAAGTCGGACGTGTCCTGGTTTGGCAGCCCCCCGAACGCCTTGTTTTCGAGTGGAAACAGGAGAACTTCAATCCCGGCGAATCCACCGAGGTCGAAGTTCGCTTCGAACCCGTAGCCCGCGGCACCCGCGTGACGCTGGAGCACCGCGGCTGGGACGCTTTGCCGCCCGGTCATCCCGCACGCCACGGCTATTCCGGCGATGCCTTCACCAGCATGATGGGCCTCCGCTGGGCCGACCTGCTCACGTCCTATCGCTCACGTAGCAGGGGTTGACATCTAACCCAAGCGGAAGCATACTTGGGTTGAATGTTGACCCGAGAAGAAAAAGACGGCGTCGCGCTCCTGCAAGGAACACTCGACCTCCTGATCCTCCGCATTTTGCTCTTCGGACCGCAGCACGGCCAGGGCATCGCGCGTGCCATCCAGGAACAGTCTGAGGACGTGCTCCTGGTGGACCATGGCGCTCTCTACCCGGCACTGCAACGCCTCGAAAAGCGCGGCTGGATTGCCGCCTCCTGGGGAGTGTCCTCAAACAACCGTAAAGCCCGTTTCTACACCCTGACCAAGACTGGACGAAAGCAAGCGGTACAGGAAACCAGCCAGTGGCGCAAGCTCGCGCACGCAATCAGCCGGATCATTGGTCCGGAAACAGCGGAGGGATAGCCCCGTGTTTAGCAGCAAGCGTAATTTCGACGATTTCTCTGAAGAGCTTCGCGCCCACATCGCGCTCGAGGCCGATCGCCTTCGTCAGGAGGGCCTCAGTGAAGAGGAGGCGTGGGCGGCCGCACGCCGCAACGTCGGAGACCGGATCAAAGCCGGGGAGCGCTTCTATGAGTCCACCCGCTGGATGTGGCTCGAGCACCTGTCGCAGGATCTGCGCTACGCCTTCCGCCAGCTCTTCAAGAATAAGGCCTTCACCTTCGTGGTGATCCTGACGCTCGCCCTCGGCATCGGCGCCAATACGGCCATCTTCAGCCTGATCCACGCGGTAATGCTCACGTCTCTGCCGGTTGCAAACCCACAGCAGCTATATCGCCTCGGCGCTGGACACAACTGCTGCGTGCTCAGTGGAACGCAGGGAAACTTCTCGATCTTTTCGTACTCGCTTTACAAACAGCTTCGCGATCACACGCCGGAATTCGAAGAACTGGCAGCCTTCCAGGCCGACATCCAGGCATGCGGCGTTCAACGCGCCGGCGATTCCGAACCGGCGCAGGCGTTCAAGGCTAATTTCGTATCTGGAAACTACTTCTCGACATTCGGTGTTCGCCCTGCAGCCGGACGCCTGATCTCGCCGTCGGATGACAACCCGCAAGCCCCCCGCATAGCCGTCCTGAGTTACCGCGCCTGGCAGCACTTCGGCCTCGACCCAACCCTCATCGGCTCCGCACTCACGATCGACGGAACAAGTGTGACAGTCGCGGGCGTGACGACGCCGGAGTTTTACGGTGAAACGCTCCGCGAAGACCCTCCGGAGCTCTGGATGCCCTTGTCGGCAGAGCCGGCAATCCGCGCCCAGAGTTCCCTGCTGGAGCGTCCCGATCAGTTCTGGCTTTACAGTATTGGCCGTCTCAAACCCGGCTTTCAACCAGCCAATGTCGAGGCAGAGGTCAACGTCGAGTTACAGCAGTGGTTTGGAGCCGAGCTTGGTTCCAGGCTCAGTGCCAAAGAGCGAGCTAGCGCCGCAAGACAGCACATCCGAGTTGTCTCAGCGGCGGCCGGCGTGACGCGAATGCAGAAAGATTACGCCAATGCGCTCCGCGTCCTGATCGCCGCTTCCGCGCTGGTGCTGCTTATCGCCTGTGCAAACATTGCCAACCTTCTGCTGGCTCGTGGAACCGCCAGCCGCCTGCAGTCCTCCATCCGCCTGGCCCTTGGCGCGGCGAGAAATCGCATCCTGCGGCAATCCTTGACCGAAAGTATTCTGCTGGCGCTCCTCGGCGGACTCGTGGGGCTTTTTGTCGCCGCCGTGGGCGCCAGCGCCATCGTGCTGCTCGCCTTCCGTGGTGCGCGATTCGTCCCCATCAATACCGACCCCTCGCTTCCGGTTCTCGGCTTCACATTTCTCCTGTCCCTGCTGACTGGCGTGATCTTCGGCGCCGCTCCCGCCTGGATCACAACACGTCTCGACCCCGCCGAAGCCTTGCGTGGCGCCAATCGTTCCACCGGCAACCGATCGACTTTGCCTCAACAATCGCTGGTTGTCCTCCAGGCGGCGCTCTCACTCATGTTGCTGGCCAGCGCGGGCTCTCTCACAGAAAGCCTGCGCAATCTCGAACACCAGCGCTTCGGCTTCGAAACACAAGGCCGCCTCAACGTGCGGGTGAATTCCGGCTTCAGCAGCTACTCTCCTGAACGCCTGGCTGCCTTGTATCGCCAGTTGCCGGATCGCCTGAGGCAAGTCCCCGGCGTGATGAGCGCCAGTTTCGCACTCTACAGCCCGATGCGCGGCTCCAACTGGAGCAGTGGCATCTCTATCGAAGGCCAAGCCGTCGCCGGCAGCCAGGCCGACCGTGCATGGGCTTCCTGGGATCGCGTTAGTCCCCGTTTCTTCGAAACCATCGGAACCCCATTGGTTCGCGGCCGCCTTATCGACGAGCGGGATACACCCGCATCGCCGCGCATAGCGGTGATCAACCAGACCTTAGCGGATAAATACTTCAAGGACCAGAATCCGATCGGGCATCACCTCGGCATCGGGGGGCCGGAGAGCAGCAATGACTACGAAATCGTTGGAATTGCCGGCGATGCCAAGTTCACCGACGCGCGCGAGGAGCAATACCCGATGATCTTCCTGCCGTTTCTCCAGATGCGGCCCGACGATTGGTCGGACTCAGGCCGCGCGCGTTCGAATTTCCTGCAAGACATCCAGGTCCGCTACTCCGGAAATCCCCAGAACCTGGAGCCCGAGATACGAAAAGCGATAGCGAGCGTGGACAGCCACATCACCGTCCTACGTATCGCGACCTTCGCCGATCAGCTCAGCATGAACTTCAACCAGGACCGGCTCCTCGCGCGCCTGACATCGCTCTTCAGCCTGGTTGCCCTGTTGCTCGCCTCCGTCGGCGTATACGGACTGATGGCCTATTCAGTCGCCCGGCGAACCACCGAAATCGGCCTGCGCATGGCTCTGGGAGCCGCCCGCGGGAACGTGGTCGGCCTGATCCTTCGCGGCGCCTCGATACAGGTGGGACTCGGCCTGCTGATCGGCATCCCCGCAGTCCTGGCGTCCGGTCGCTTCCTCGAGGCGCAACTCTACGGCATCAAGCCCAACAATCCGCTGATGCTCGCCGCCGCCACGCTGATCCTGGTCGTCTGCGCTCTGACCGCGGGTCTGATCCCGGCTTTCAGAGCTGCAGGTATCGACCCGCTCCGCGCCCTCCGTTCTGAATAGCGAATTTCGCCATTCCGGACGACGGCTGTCCGATCACCGAAACGGAACGGGTTGACACACATCTGGGAATCGTTACCACGCCGACTCATGCGTTACTTGCGGTTCCAGCAGACCTCGAAACCATAAAAATCAATAACTTGCAGAGATTGTAACGCTTTGGCCATACATTTGCACTAGACAGGGTGGATCAAGAATTCGCTAGAGAGTGCCGAAGAGATAAACGACGATGACGCCAATAGCCAGTCTGCCGCATAACCGTTATTTCCTTGCGTCGAAAAACGTCATCGATTCCCTCAGCTCCAGTATCGCCTCCTTGTTGAAATTGAACCGGTCTCACATGTTACAACGCGAAAAAGAAGGCATCCAGATCCTCGATCTAAAAGGAAACCTGTCTGTCGGGAAATCCGAGGTCGCTCTCCGTGACGCCATCGCAACGCTTGCCCAATCGGGGAATCCGAAAGTCATCATCAATCTCGAATACGTCTCGAAAATCGACTCTGCCGGCTTGACCGCGCTGCTCGTCTCACAGGCCAAGATACGCCGCGCAGGAGGAGCCTTGAAACTCTTGCACTTGAAGGCAGCTCACCGGGATTTGCTGGCAATCACAGCCATGGAGACGGCGTTTGATTCCTTCGAGGATGAGCAGGACGCCATAAACAGCTTCTTCCCCGATCGCGCCATCAAGCATTACGACATCCTGGAGTTCGTCGCCAATCAGCAGGAGCCGCTGGCGTCAATGAAGTAGCTCAGCCCCCTCTTGGTCCCGCTGGGGATCCGCCCCGACCAACCTCAAAATCTGCTCCGAGAGGGTGTTTAGCGTGTTAGTGATCCGATCCGTCTCTGCATTAATCAGCGTGTACCGGTCTGCCTCGGCGTGCGCCGTGTGCACTAGCGCCCGGTGGTCCGCTCGCAAATCCGGCACATCCGTTCGCGTCACTGGTGAGCCGCGCAGAGCCGCCGCCAAATAGTACAGCGTCAACTCAACATCATCGGCGAACTTCTTGAACGTCGGCCGCGGCGGCGCCGGCCTGCTGGTCAGCAACCCCGCCTCCATGGCCATCAACGCGTGCGCCAGCCGATGCGTGGTCGCGAGAATCGCCCCAAGACTCTGCAGAACCTGAGCAGGCGTCCCCGGTTCGCTCGCAATGCGATCCACGGAAGCCTGCACATTCGACCGCGCCAGCCTGCCCCCCAGCCGTGCCGCATCCAATTCGCGATCCAGCCGCGACTCCGGATGCTGGTACGCGTTCCTGACAACACGGAAGTAGTCGCGATAGCAGTCCAGCAAGCGAGCCAAAACCTCCGCCACCACCGTTCGCTCCCACGTCGGCCAGAGCCAATAAGCAATGAGCGCCAACACGCCGCCGGCCGTCGTGTTGATGCCGCGTGCGAGCATGACCTGCTGCGGCGGAACACCCGTGATCGCAACCAGCAATACCACCATCCCGGTCACAAACGTGGCAAACACGCCATAATTTGCGGGACCGAAACACCGCATCAGAAACATTACCGGGACAATCAGCACAACATCGCCGGCCGCCGACGTATGCAAAAAATGGAATAACCCGGTCGCAAGCAGCAAGCCGACCAGTGTGCCCGATAAGCGCAGCACGCCGCGGCTGAACGTCGTCGTGAAATCCGGCTTCAAAATGATCGCAATCGTCATTGGCAGCCAGTAGCTGCGCTGCAAATCGGCCACATGCCCAATGGAATCCCCAATCGCGATACAAGCCGCCAGCCGCAGCGCATGCCGGCATGCTGTCGAACGCAGGCTCAAGTTCGCCAACAGAATTGCTACCGTGCTCCCGAGCTGAAGCCGGCGCGGCTTTCGCGCCTCGGCCCTCGCAAACTCCGTATGCCCGGCCGGCGAAGCACGAGAGGCCAAATCCAAGGCCGCCCGAAGCTGCCCCGCCAATGCATCGATCTGAAACGCCGCATCCCCGGCAATCGCATTATTGGCCGCACGCAGCCAATCCGCCGCGTCATTTACATCCCTCAAGTCCATCGCTGGTGGAGTCTGGCCCGATATCAACGCGTCCGCTACCGCACGAAGCACCACTGCCGCGCTCTGGAACAAGCTTTGCAATATATGGCCCTCGCGGCTGTCAGGAGACTCGCGCTCAAGCCGAATTCGAGAGCGCATCAGGGCCAGCAGGCTGAGCCGCATCCGTTCCGCCTGGCTCAGCAAGGCCAGCAGCCGCTCCGCTTCCACGGCGTGGTCCCGATTCAACGCCGACAGTGCTTGTTGCGATTTTGTGCTCTGCCCGCTGGCTGGAGGAGCCTCTAGAGGCTGCAACGGCATCTCCGTAAATCGCGCCAGTTCCAGATACAGCTCCCGCAACGACCGGCGCTCCAACTGGTACCGCCGGACCGGCCACAACGCGAGGGAAAGCGACGTTTGGAACAGTCCGCCACCGAGCGCCATCAGTCCCGCAAGAAACGCCTGCATTGGAGGCATCGGACGCGACGCGAAAACAACCAGTGTGACCAAACTAACCGAGCCCAGGTCCGCAGCGGACTGATCCAGCGCCACCATCATCCCCGCGGCAAAGGCCCAAACGGTGGCCACCGTCACAGTCATGACCGCGCTCCACCCTGTCGCGGCGCCCACAAAAACACCCAGCGCCACCAGCAGGCTGGCCAGAACCATCCGGCGCGCCCGCTCGCGATACGTCTCTGCGCTATCGGAAAACGAAACGTTCAACGCCCCGCTTGCCGCCACCACTCCAGCCCCGACGTTGTTCGTCGCCACCCCAATCGCCAGCGGGACCGCAACACCAATCGTGTTGCGCAGCGCAATCCAGGGATTGATCTTAGTGGAATCGAACCGGAAGACGGCGTCAATCAGCGCCTTGGGCATTCGCAGCATGTACGATAAGCTTCAGCCTGTCTGAGCAGGCAGCTTCAGCTTGTCATTCTAGCCCTTGGCCGCCAACGCGTCCTGATAAACCTGTGTGAAGAAATCGCGCGAAGAAGGAGAGCATCCGATATGAATGATCCCGTCATTGATTAAACGGAACCCCAGGTATCCATCCCACCCCATCTCGTCCAGAATGAAGTTCAAACACTCCCGCTCGCTCGGCGGCAGATCCTCGGTCGAGATGTCGAAGACCTGGCCGGTGCAATGCACCGGAATCTCGCTCCCCGGCTCCCGCCGCCTCTCCTGTTCCACCGTGTTTACCAGCTCCGTCACTCGCAGAGGGACAAACTGCTCGTTCCGCGAGCTCAGTCCATCGAATAGCCGATGGGTCTCCCAGGCAATGTAAAGCAATGTGCCCACGGTTGAAGGCGCCGCTTGCTCGTACAGATCCTGAAGATCCGGGTCCGAGGAATACGTCTGCAGCGCAAAACCGAAATAATCCGGCTTCTTGAAAACTTTCACCAGCCCTTTGCCGGACGCGCGGCGTAAATCGTCATAGTTGTGGTACAGAAGATCCTCGCCCTTCAGCCACACAACGAGCCGTTGATCGGCGCGATGCGAAGGATCGGCATCGTTCCGGTACTCCACGAACAATTTTCGGAAATCCTCAGGACTGCTCTGATACAACTGCAGCAGTTCCCGCGCGCGCATCACACGAAACCAATACGTTGGCGAATAGTCCCGCTGCATGTGGAACGAAATCGCCTCAAACAGCTCGCGATGATACGCCGGACTTGCGGCAAAGAACATCGACGCCACCGTATGCGGCTGATCGGTCTTCAACGCCGCCTGCGCCAGCGACTGCATATCCCCGACGCAACCCTCCCCGCAATGGTAGGCAAACACCGCCCAATCCTGGCCGCCAAACTTCGTCACCATGCGCGCAAGGTACTTCGCCGCCGCCGGAATCGCGCGTTCCGGAATCAGCCGGTCATCGCGCACCGTCACCACGTACGGCGTCTTGTGGCGCACCGTCCGCGTCACGGTCCTGCCGTTTTTCAAGGTGACCTGCTTCTTCTCGCTGGTCGTTTTATACCGCGTCACGTGGACGATCTTCAGCCCCGCCGCCCGACCCGTGGCCTCGGAAAACTGCATGATGCCCTTCGGCCCCGCTGAGCTTTCCGCGTAAGGATTCCCGAAGCTCTCGAGATAGCACATGGCCGCCAGCATATCGGCGGGAAAGCCGCTGGCGGCAGCCGATAACTGGAAAATCCGCTGCAGCTTGGGATCGCCGACCCTTTGTGCACCGGCCAGCGCATCGGGGTCGCGCATGATGATGAAAGTCTGCGACTCGATCATGCGCTTGGTACGGATTTCCACCACGTCCTGCGTGATGCCCATCCGTTCGGCGCCAAGACCGACCAATTGATGCGCCGGCTTGAAATACTCGGCGTGATAGGAATTTCCCGCCGATCCAAGCAGCGCTAGCAGGATGAAAACCGAAAGAGCAAGAGGCCTCACTATGTTCTATTCTATGTTGACGTCGGAAGTGAATCGCCGTTTCGTTCTTTCAACCGCACTCCTGTTAACTTCAGCCGCTGTGCCTCATTCATCAAAAATTTGAGCTTCGCCGCCGCGGCCTCAAAGCTGAGTCCGCCCGGACGGATGTTCGAAATGCAGTTGCGCTCCGCATCGGTAGTCTTCCCAGGTACCGGTTTCCACGTCAGGTACACGCCCAAGCTGTCAGGCGAGCTCAACCCCGGCCGTTCCCCAATCAACACCGCTACCATCTCCGAGCCCAGCAAAGACGCAACCTCATCCCCAATCGCCACCCGCCCTTGCTCGACGATCACCACTGGCCCATCGACCGCCACCGTCTTCAACAATGCGACAGCGTGCCGCTGCACCGCCAACGCCGAAAGCCCGTCAGTGATGCAGGCTGTCAGCCTGCGCGGCGGTAGGCAACCGCCGCAAAAACTAATCAGCTTTTCCCTTGACTCTCCGCTCAATACCCGCCCCAAATCCGGCCGTCGTAAATAGACTTCCCTGTCCCTCGCCGCACTAGCGAGCGCAACCACCCCCGCCCCCAGCCCCTCAACCTCCATCATGAGCGCCCTCACATCCAGCCTGGCATGAACCGCATCCCGAGCCTGAGCATGAGCCATCTGGAAATCCAGCATCTCGGCAGTAGGCAAACTGCTGCCCGCGCGCCCCAGGCCCACCCGAGCCGAAGTGAACTCCCGCAGACTCCTCACGCTTCCAGCAACGCCCCCGCCATCTTAGGAACTAAGCTCTCAGCCCGAGCCAACCAAGCCTCAAACTCCGGAGCCGGCCGCAGCCCGAGCAGCTTCCGCACATACAAAGCATCGTGAAACGACGTGCTTTGGTAGTTGAGCATGATGTCGTCCGCCCCCGGCACCCCCATGACATAATTGACGCCTGCCGCCGCCAGCAGCGTCAAAAGAACATCCATATCATCCTGATCCGCCTCGGCATGATTCGTATAGCAGACGTCGCATCCCATCGGAAGTCCCAACAGCTTGCCGCAAAAATGGTCCTCCAGCCCTGCCCGCGTAATCTGCTTCCCGTCGAACAAATACTCCGGCCCGATGAACCCGACCACCGTATTCACCAGCAGCGGCTCAAATCGCCGCGCCACCGCGTAAGCCCGCGCCTCGCAGGTCTGCTGATCGACACCGTGATGTCCATTCGCCGACAAAGCGCTTCCCTGCCCCGTCTCGAAGTACATGACGTTCGAGCCCACCGTGCCCCGCCTCAACTCCAGCGCCTGCTCGCGAGCCTCGCCCAGCATTGCCAGATTCACACCGAATGCCGTATTTGCCGCCTCCGTTCCCGCGATCGACTGAAACACCAGGTCCACCGGAGCGCCGCCCGACATCGCCTCCATTTGTGTAGTCACATGCGCCAGCACACAACTCTGCACCGGAATCTCAAACGATTCCCTCAACCGGTCGAGCATGCGCAGCAGCGTCGTAGTTGTGCCGACGTTATCCGAAACCGGGTTAATTCCGATCACCGCATCCCCGCACTCATACAGGAGGCCATCAATGATACTCGCCGCTATGCCCTTGGGATCGTCGGTGGGATGATTGGGCTGCAGCCGCGTCGAGAAGCGCCCCGCCAGCCCGATCGTATTCCGGAACCGCGTCACCACGCGAATCTTGGCCGCCACGGTCACGAGATCCTGAACCCGCATGATCTTCGAAACCGCCGCCGCCATTTCCGGGGTCAACCCAGCGGCCAGCCGTCCCAGAATATCGCCGGTCGCCTGCTCGCTAAGCAGCCAATCCCGAAACTCGCCGACGGTCAAATGTGACACCGGCTCGAAAGCCGCGGCATCGTGCGAGTCCATGATGAGCCGCGTCACCTCGTCCGACTCATACGGCACCACCGACTCATTCAGGAATGCCCGCAGCGGCACATCGGCAAGCGCCATCTGGGCCGCCGCCCGTTCCTCGCCGCTTCGGGCTGCTACGCCCGCGAGTTCATCTCCCGACCGCGCCGGAGTCGCCTTAGCAAGCAGGTCGCGCAGATCCTCAAACCGGTACACCACGTTTCGCACAGTGTGCGAATACCCGCTCACGCCGGGACCCCCTTTTCCTCACCGCGGTGGGAGAGCGCATACTCTTCCTCCGGCGACAGAACCAGCCGGTGCCGCGCATGGAAGGCAAACCACCCGATCCCACATAGAAACCAAATCGCCGCTCCAACCACTCCCAGGTTGTAATCGCGATTCAAGAACAGCAAAACCAAAGTGACCAACGCGATCATCGCGGCCACGACTGCTCCAAAAATCCCCAGCGGACTGCGGTAAGGCCGCTCAATGTCCGGAAACCGCACACGTAGCAAAACGAACGACGCCATCTGCAGCACATAGGCCATCACGGCGCCGAACACCGCCATGTTCAGTAGCGTTGCTCCGACCGCGCTATTCTGTCCCGCAATCCGGATCGCCAGTGCCGCCGCAAATCCGAGCAGCGATCCCGCAATCAAAGCCCGATGCGGAGTCTTCCGTGCGCCGTTCGTCACCGAGAGCCAGCTCGGAAAATATCCCGCACGAGAAAGCGAATAAATCTGCCGCCCGTAAGCGTAAATAATTGCGTGGAAACTCGCTAGCAGGCCGGTACAGGCAAACAATGCGAGCAGCCGGGTGCGCGTTCCCGCCCCAAAAATCGCCCGAAACCCGAGAAACAGCGGCTCATTCGAAGCTCCAATCGCACGCGCCCCCGGCGCCAGTCCCGAATTCAGCACCACTGTCAAGAACGAGCATGCGATCAAGGTCAGTAGCCCGTATAGAATCCCCTTCGGCATGTCGCGAGTGGGCTCATGCGCCTCCTCCGCCGCCAAAGGCAACTGTTCAATTCCCAGGTAGACCCACAATGCGAACGGAAGCGCCGCCAGCATGCCGTACCAACCCTTCGGCAGCCAGGGACCGTTCTCCAAAGCCCAGTGCCGCAGCTCAAACCGCGGCGCTGCACCCACATAGAACACACCCAGGATGGCCAGCGCGCATAATGTGATCCAGACCGACACCCGAAATGAAAGATGCACGCCGGCGATATTAAACAGCACGAACACGACGTAACAAGCCACCCACCACAGCGGCTCCCATTTTTCGGGAGTGCCGAAGATCGCACCCAGATATCCGCCCACGCCGACCACGATGACCGCCGGAGTCAGAATGTACTCCATATTCTCGGCGAGTCCGGTGATGTACCCGCCCCACGTCCCCATCGAGGTACGCGCGAACGAATAAGCGCCGCCCGCATGCGGCAGCGCCGCCGACATCTCCGCAATGCTGAAGCACAAACCCGCGAACAGCACCGTGATGATGCCGAGCGCGCTCACCAATCCCCCGAACCCGCCCGCCGTTAACCCGAAGTTCCACCCGAAGAAGTCCCCCGAGATGACCGCACCGACGCCGAGAGCCCACAAGTGCAACACGCCCGCATGCCGCCGCAGCCCCCGCTTCTCGAAATACTCGGCCGCCGGTCGCACGTAGGTCATACTTGCTATGCTACGACTCCGAATCCGGCCGCGAAGCATATCGTTACTATGTGAGGCAGATTGTCAATCTGCCCCGGATTGGAAATCCGCCCGCGCTTTTTCCATATCTGATCCGCTGGTCCGCCGTGGCAGTGGCAGAAGTCGAGCAGGCTGAATGCTTGGCTCGCAACCTGTTGATCGATAAAGGTGTCGCAGGCGGTTTCGCATGCGCAATGCCGCTCTCAAAGACGTCTGCCACGGGCTGTTAGTCTAGGGGGGCGTCTGCAGGAGCCGACGTGCCCCCTTCCACTTTGGAACGCAGCGTCAAAAGCTACTGGGAAATTCGCACTTCTAGGCAAGCGCAGAGGTGATTCGGATGGGATGCCGAGTATCTACATTGGCGAGTTTAATGGCTCGGAGCCGCGAATGGTGGTATTCGATGGATCTACACAGTTAAGCGGCTCGGCCTTTTTCAAGCAAGCGTTCTTGCTACTTCACGAACGCGATCCACTCGTCGAATGCCCCCGCTCACCGGTCGCGCCAGAACAACTCCGCGTCCGACCGCCGCACATAATTCGCATCCAGACTCGCAGGGTCGCAGGCCTCGCCCGCCTGCAGTCTCAGCCAGGCAATCTGCCCAACCGCGCCCGCCAGGGACCGCCCCGCTTCGATGATCGCCATTTCCCCGGCGAACGCCCGGAACGGAGCCGCATCTATTGCCACAATCTCAACATCGCCGGCCGGCAGACTCCCCAGCCAATCGCCGAACTTCATCACTACCTCCGGCGACACCACCCGCAACCCGGCATCGTAAACTGCCCCGTAAATCTCCCCGCGCCGCGCGTCTAGAACGCAAGCCCGCAAAGGAGCCGAGCCAAACCACGCCAAAGCCTGCAAGTTGGAAACCCCGGCGACTGGCCGTCCTGTCGCATGCGCCAGTCCCTTTGCCGCGCTCAGCCCAATCCGCACGCCCGTGAACGATCCCGGTCCCGAAGCTGCCGCAAAGCACTCGATGTCATCCGGCCGCAGCCCGTGTCTCTCCAGAATTCGGCCGATGTGCCCGAACAAGATCTGCCCGAACCCCTCCGGCGAGTGCAGCAGAATTTCCTCCACCAGCTCTCCGCTGTCCACCAGAGCGACGCTGCCGAACTCCGCCGTAGTATCGAGCGAGAGGATCACTGGATCAGTTCGAACACCTTGTCTGCGGAATACGCCTTGCCGTTGGCGTTCAATGCGCTAACCCGAATATTCAGCACCGCCGGATACCGGGTCGCAATGGATCTCGGAATCTGAAACGTGCCCGATGGCCCCGTCCCCAGCACGCGAAACCCCTGCCCGTCCGCCGCCACCTCGCCGGTCCAGAGATACATGATTTCCCGCGTAGCGCGCGTCGTCCGCGTCACTTTCACCGAGTACGGCGTAGGAACGCGCAACGAAAGCGGGTCCTTTGAAGGGTCCACAATCTGGTACGGAACCTTCGCCGCGCTGGTCTCGATCTCCTGCACCGGGACCGGCCGCGAGTCAAACTTATACGATCTCAACATCGATTCCTTCCGCCCTTCGCGCGCCACCAGGAGAACCCAAGGATGGGAACTGTCCGGCGTCTGTCCGGTGAAATGCTCGCCGCTGTACTTTTTTTTCTGCGTTATGTACTCGCCCGTTGCCGGGTCGAACCAGAACACGTCGTAACCGTGCTTCTCAACCGAGACCTCCAGCGGAATCGACTTCTCGACATAGTTCACGTACTCGATGCCCTCCAGTGCCACGCACCGCGTATTATCGACGTCAAAATACGGCTCCAGTTCCCAGTGCCGCGTGTCGGACATGAAATCCCACCAGTGTTTCGGGATATTCCCGAAATCGCCCTCTATCACCGGATACTGCCCGTTCATCGTTGTGCTCCATAGATGCTGCGCTGTCGTGACCCCGACAAACGGCACCGTATAAAGCTGATGCTCCACCGATCCCAACTGATCGTCGGTCGAGTTCGTAATCACAAAAGTCATCCAGCCGTCGGGAAGAAGCGGCGACGAGGTCACTTTCGAGTTCGAGGAGCGCGGATGGTCATAGGGATCCATCTTCTTGAGGTCCAGCCCCACCTCCTTCATCAACGCCCGCCCGTCCGCGGCATCCTCCCACCGCATCACGCCCTGCCACGTAATGTTGAACGGCGCGTACCGCGCCACCAGGTATTGCACCAGGCGCTCGCGGGACTGCCAGTCCGGTGCGAGAGCCCTTAGATAATCGGGGTCGGAACCGAGCACCAGGTCAATCGTCAGGCCCTTCTTCTGTAATGGCAGAATGCGGCGGTCCAGCTCGTCGAAAAACTGCACGTTCGGCTTCCCACCTGCCCACACCCGCGCCCGGTCAGCCGGCCCGCCGAGAATCGAAACCCGTACATGATTAAATTTCTCGGCATCCGCAGCCGCAATCACGCGCTCCACTTCCTGCGCATCATTAAATGCCAGCCGGTCCGCGATCATCCCCATCCAGAGATGCGGTTTCTTGTTATCGGTCCACCAATGGTGCACGTTCGCCGGATGCACGTACCCGGGCGACTCCGACTCCGTCGCGTTAAACGTGCCCTGCTGTCCATCCAGCGTTTTCACATTGCTCGTGAAACGATACGTCCACTGGCCGGCTTCCGTCGGAGTAAATCGGATTACCACCTTGTGCGCGCCATCCCAGTAAGCCGGCACCAGGAACGTCTGAAAATGAGGCGACCGTATTTCGGCGTGAAACTCGACGTCCCTGTAGGGATCAGGATGGGCCTGTGCCTCGGTCCCGAATAACTCATAAGCAAACTCGCACGGCGAGTACGCCGCGACGTTCTCACATGTGTTCTGGCAATAAACAGGGAGCAGGAAAAGGAGCGCAAAACCCCCGCGCACGATCATCATTCCCAGAGTACGACAAGCGTCGGCTTGTAACCTAAACTAGTTATCGAAACCATGCCCGAACCTCGCAAGCTTCGTGTCGGAGTGCTGATGGGAGGAGCGTCCGCGGAGCGCGAAATCTCCCTGGCCTCCGGAAAAAACATCGCCGACCACCTGCCGCGCGACCGCTACGAAGTGGTGATGCTCGATACACTCGCGCTGATGACTCACAACCCGAACGTCCCCGCTGAGCTCCTTGCTCCCGAGCGAGCCCGCCTCCTCCCGGCGACGGTGAGAGAAGGAATCGAACAGACCTCCCGCGAGTTGTTGCCTGCAACGGCAATCGTCCAGCCCGAGAGCAAGATCGACGTCGCTTTTCTGGCGCTGCACGGCCGCTTTGGAGAAGATGGAACACTGCAAGGCCTCCTGGAACTCATCGGAATTCCCTTCGTCGGCTCGGGCACGCTCGCCTCTGCCCTGGCCATGGACAAGGTTATGGCAAAGAAGATCTTTCGCGCCGAGGGACTCCCGACGCCGAAATCCTGCGTCGTCGAGAAACACTCCTTCTCGGAAGCCGACCTCCAGCGCCTCGAATCGATGCTTCCCGCCGTCATCAAACCCGTCCGTCAAGGCTCCAGCATCGGAATCTCGCTTGTCGACGAGGCCGCAGCGCTGCACGCGGCCATCCTCGAAGCATTCCGTTTCGATGGCCGCCTCCTGGTCGAGGAGCGAATCGTCGGGCGCGAATTCACAGCCGGAGTGATCGGAAATCGTGACCTCACCGCGCTTCCGGTAGTCGAAATCATCCCCAAACGCGATTTCTTCGACTACAAGGCGAAATACGACGCCGCATGCTCCGACGAGATTTGTCCCGCGGATATTCCGGCCGAGCTCGCCGCGGAGGCGCAATCGCTGGCCCTTCGCGCGCATCGGGCCCTCGACTGCCGCGGGCTCTCGAGGACCGACCTCATTCTGGGCCCTGAAGGCTTCACCATCCTCGAAGTGAACACCCTTCCGGGCCTGACGGAAAACAGTCTCATCCCCAAAGCCGCTAAAGCCGCCGGCATTTCATTCCCCGAACTCCTCCACCACCTGATCCAGCTCGCCCTCGAACGCGAGTGAATCCAAAATCCCGAGTTGCCCCGTACCCTGTAACAGGAGAATTCCGATGCTCAAATTACTTTGCGGCGCCGCCGCAGCTTTAACCCTGATCGCCTCCGCCGGCGCACAAACCAAAATCAGCGGAGCCATAACTTGCGGCAAACCAGATATTAACCACGCTGTGCCGGTAGGCGACAGCAAGACACACGTGATCCTGCTCCAGCAAACGAAGTGCACCTGGAGCAAGCCAATCGAGATGGAGGGACTCCAAACCAAAGATGACCTCGGCACCGGCACCGCCGACGTGCACGGAACCACTTCGCAGGATCGCGGCTACGATGTGACCACCATGTCTAACGGAGACAAGGTTTACGTCCGCAGCCAGGGAACCAGCAAGCTGAAAGGCGAAATGCTCGACTCCGGCGAAGGCAAGTGGTCCTTCAGCGGAGGCACCGGCAAGTTTAAAAGCCTGACCGGAGGGGGAACTTTCAAGCTGACCGGGAATGCCGACGGCTCCGTGACGGTCAATATCGAGGGCCAGTACACGATGAAGTAATTTCCCCCTTCCACGAGATCATCTACTGGAGTACACTAATGGCATGCCCAAACGCGGGACGCCTCCACTGCAAGGCGAAGTCCTCCAGGGAACACTGGATCTACTGATATTACGGACGCTGGTGACGGGACCGGCGCATGGCCACACGATCGCCTACGCCATTGAACGCCGATCGGAAGATGTTCTGCAGGTACAGCACGGGTCCCTCTTTCCCGCCTTGCACCGTCTCGAAGATCGCGGCTGGATCGCGTCCTTTTGGGGGACCTCGGAAAACAACCGCAAAGCCCGCTACTACCGTCTGACGCCGGCGGGCAAGAAACAACTCCACGAGCAAACCGGCCGGTGGGACCAACTGGTACAGGCCATCGGCCGCGTTCTCCGCCCAGCCGAGGATTGAGACATGGGCTGGAGCCGCTACTTCCACCGCAAGCGTTGGGATGAAGAGCGCGCCCGCGAACTGGAAGCATATCTCAACGCCGAAACTCTCGAAAACATTGCCCGTGGCCTGTCGCCCGGCGAGGCCCGCCATGCAGCCCGCCGCAAACTCGGCGATCCAATACTGATCCGCGAGGAGATCTACCGCATGAATACCCTCAGCATGCTTGACGCCGTTATACAAGACCTCCGCCATGGCATCCGCCTCCTGCGGCTGAATCCTGGCTTCACGATCGTGGCGATCCTCTCGCTGACCCTTGGCATCGGCGCAAACACGGCGATCTTCCAACTCCTCGACGCCGTCCGTTTGCGAACACTGCCGGTCCGCAAGCCAAACGAACTGGCTCGGATCCGGATCGCCAATCAGAATGATACGCCGGGAATTTCCACAGGCCCTCAGACTGACAGCACGTATCCGCTTTGGGAGCAAATTCGCGAACACCAGCAGGCCTTCTCGGGCCTCTTCGCCTTTGGCAGTGACGGATCCAATCTCACCACGGGAGGCCAGGTGCGCTCCGCCGACATGCTTTGGGTGAGCGGTGATTTTTTCAACGTGCTGGGAGTGGTTCCCGCTCTCGGAACATTTTTCGCTGCCACCGACGACAAGCCGGGCTGCGGGGCCCCAGGCGTGGTCTTGAGCTACGCTTTCTGGCAGCGTGAATATGGAGGCGACCCCGCCGCAATCGGAAAAACGATCACCCTCGATTCCCATCCGTTTCCTGTCCTCGGCGTCTCCAGCCCCTGGTTTACGGGCCTGCAGGTGGGTCATGGCTTCGATGTGGCGGTCCCGCTCTGCTCCGCCGCGATCCTGCGCCCCGAGCGTCTCCCGCGGAGTGACTATTGGTGGCTCGACATCATGGGCCGCCGCAAACCGGACTGGTCGGTCGAGCGGGCCTCGGCGCACCTTGCCGCGATTTCCCCCGCGATCTTCGAGGCCACACAACCCACCGGGTATTCCCATGACGCGCGCAAGTACCTTGCCAACAAGCTACAGGCCGTAGCCGCCGATACCGGGGTCTCGCCGCTTCGCGAACGATTCAGCGACTCGCTTTTGCTTCTCCTGGCAACCGCCGGCCTGGTGCTTTTGGTGGCATGCGCCAATCTCGCCAACCTGATGCTGGCCCGCGCAACCGCCCGCGAACGCGAACTCGCCATCCGCCTCGCCATCGGGGCATCGCGCAATCGCCTCTTTCGCCAAATGCTCTCGGAGAGCCTGCTCCTCGCCGCGTCCGGTGCGATCTTCGGCATTCTGCTCGCTCGGGCGCTCAGCAGTTTCCTGGTTTCCTTCTTGAGCGGAGACGGCGGCCGCATGCTCATCGACTTGACGCTCGACTGGCGAGTGACCGGATTCACCGCGGCATTGGCGATCCTGACTTGTGCCCTTTTCGGCCTGACGCCGGCACTCCGCGCCACCCGGACCGAACCCGTCAGCGCCATGAGAGCCGGCGGGCGCGGCCTCACCATGAGCCGCGACCGCTTCGGATTTCGTCGCGTCCTTGTCATCTCGCAAATTGCGGTTTCCCTGGCGCTCCTCGTCGGCGGGCTCCTCTTCTCGCGCAGTCTTCGGAATCTGCTGAACGTGGACACCGGCTTTCGCCCGCAGAACGTTTTGATCGCCAACGTGAACTGGGCGGCCCTCCACATCACAGACCACGACCTGCTCGACCGGCTGCGAGCGGTCCAGGGCGTGGACGCGGCATCGAGCGCGACGATTGTTCCCCTGAATGGATCTTCCTGGACCATGGGGGTTCGTTTTGATAACGGAGGGCACGGCCCCTCGAAGTTCAGTTGGATCAGCCCCGCCTACTTTAAAACACTCGGCACACCGCTGATGGAAGGCCGCGATTTTGACGATCGCGACACCGCCACTTCACAGAAGGTCGCTATCGTCAACCAGGACTTTGCGCGCCGTTACCTGGGTACCGCTGATCCCATCGGAAAAACCTTTCGCACCGAGATGGAACCCGGCTATCCGGAAACGCTCTACACGGTTGTCGGGTTGGTCAGGAACACTCACTACGGGAGTTTGTGGGAGAAGCAGTTGCCCATTTGCTTTGCCGTCGATACGCAGTATCCGAAAGCGGGGACCTCCCACGCGAACATTCTCATCCATACCAGCGCTCCGGTTCCCGATGCCCTGTCGCAGGTTAAACAGGCGATATCGGATCTCAATCCCGCCATCACTTTCGACCTGTATCCGATGGAACCGCAAATCGAAGCCAGTCTCATCGGCGAGCGTCTGATGGCGGCGCTCTCCGCGTTTTTCGGCGGACTCGCGTTCCTGCTGGCCACGGTCGGCTTGTACGGCGTGATCTCCTACATGGTGGCGCAGCGCCGCAACGAGATTGGAATCCGCATGGCGCTGGGCGCCGATCGCCTCGGCGTGGTCGCCATGATTCTCCGTGAAGCAGGCGGCCTTCTGCTGGCCGGGGTTCCCATCGGCATCATTGTCGCGCTCATGGCGGGACGCGCCGCCCGGTCCATGCTCTTCGGCTTGCAACCGAACGACCCGCTGACGATTGCGACGGCGGTGGTGGCCCTTGGAGTAGTGGCAATTTCCGCCAGCTACATCCCCGCGCGACGAGCCGCACGGCTCGATCCGATGGCTGCCTTGCGAGAGGAGTAAACATGTCCTGGATGCGATTCTTCCGCCGGCGGCGCTGGGATGAAGAGCGCGCCCGCGAACTCGAGGCCTACCTCGAGAGCGAAACCGATGAAAACATCGCCCACGGCGAATCGCCCGACGAGGCCCGCCACGCCGCGCGACGCAAATTGGGAAACCCTACGCTGATCCGGGAGGAGATTTACCACATGAACACCCTCGGCTTCGTTGAAAGCACCTGGCAGGATCTGCGTCACAGTCTCCGTCTGCTGCGCCTGGCCCCCTCCTTCACGACGGTGGCGATTCTTTCCCTCGCCCTGGGAATCGGAGCGAACACAGCGATTTTCCAACTTCTGGATGCCGTCCGCCTGCGCGCCTTGCCGGTCAAAGATCCGCAACAGATCGCCGAAATCAATTTCGACCACCGCGGCTTCTACGCTGGATCGAGCCGCGCCTTTTACCCCAGCCTCACCAATCCTCTCTGGGAACAGATCCGCGACCGGCAGCAGGGGTTTTCCGGCGTCACTGCATTCGGCGCCGAGCGGTTCAACATGGCTCGCGGAGGAGAGGCGCGCTACGCCCAAGGTCTCTTCGTAAGCGGCGAATTCTTCAAGGTTTTGGGCGTTCCACCGATCCTGGGCCGCGTCTTCACGCATGACGATGACCGCCGCGGATGCAGTTCCCCCGGCGCGGTCATCAGCTACGGATTCTGGCAACGGGAATTCGGAGGCGCCCCCGGCGTCGTGGGTAGGAACATCACGCTGGAAAGCCATCCTTTCACGATTGTCGGCGTCACTCCGGCAAGTTTCTATGGTGTCGAGATGGGCCGCACGTTTGACGTCGCGGTTCCGCTTTGCGCCGAACCCATCACCGAAGGGGAATCGTCACTTTACAGCGATCGCGCCGGCTGGTGGTTGGCCGCAATTGGCCGGCTGAAACCCGGCTGGAGCCTGGCGCAAGCCACGAGCCAACTGCATGCCATTTCGAAAGCCGCATTCGCGGCGACGCTGCCGGAATGGTATGGGGCCGGAAACGCACGGCAGTACACGGAGGGATTTCTGCTGCGAGCCGTGCCCGCCAGCGCTGGCATATCCAAATTGCGCGAACAATACGAATACCCACTCTCGCTACTTCTGGGGATCGCGGGTTTCGTGCTCCTCATTGCTTGCGCGAACCTCGCCAATCTTTTGCTCGCACGCACCAGCGCGCGGGAACGCGAAATCGCGGTGCGCCTTGCCTTAGGGGCTTCCCGCACACGCCTGGTCCGGCAGTTGCTCACGGAGTCGATCCTGCTCGCCGCGGGTGGAGGGCTCGCCGGAATCCTGCTGGCAAGAAATCTAAGCTCGTTCCTGGTCTCGTTCCTCAGCACGCAGGACAATCCCCTGTTTGTCGACTTACGCCCCGATTGGCGAGTGCTCGCGTTCACGACCGCGCTGGCAGCCCTCACATGTGTACTTTTCGGCGTCGCGCCCGCGTTGCGCGCTACCCGTGCCGAACCCAACAGCGCCATGCGCGCCGGCGGACGCGGCCTCACCGCCGGACGTGAACGCTTCGGACTGCGGCGCATGCTGGTTGTCTCTCAAGTAGCTTTGTCCCTGGTGCTGTTGGTAGGGGCGCTGCTGTTCGTCCGCAGCCTCCGTAACCTGACCACCCTCGACGCGGGGTTTCGCCAGAGCGGCATTCTGATCGCCGCGGTGGATTTCAGCTCGCTCGGGCTGCCTCAGGAGCGCCGACAGGCGCTGAAGCACGAGTTGGTGCAGCACGTCGCTGCCGTGCCGGGCGTCGATTCGGTCGCCGAGACCATTCCGTTGCAATGGGGCGATGGCGATAACACCGGGGTGCTCGCCGCTAGCGCCGATCATCATTCCCTGGGAGAAACTAACCTCAACTCGGTCAGCACCGGATACTTCAAGACTCTCGGGATCGCACTCGTCGCGGGCCGCGACTTCGATTCGCGCGATACCTTAAAGGCCCCCAAAGTTGCAGTGGTAAACGAGGAGTTCAGGCGCAAGTTTATCGAAGCCGCGAATCCGCTTGGGCAGAGAGTCCGTATACCCGCGCTGCCGCCTCACGAAGACCACGTTTATACCGTCGTCGGAGTGGTGAGGAATGCGAAGTACCAGGAGCTTCGCGAAGAGTTCCAGCCGATTCTGTACTTTGCCGAATCGCAGGATGAGCATCCCGCGCCCGCGGCCCACATCCTGATCCACTCTCAAACGTCGCTGACAGCGCTCACCACGGGTATCAAAGCGGCGATCGGCCAAGTCAACCCTGAAATTGGAATAGAATTTCACGTCTTCCAGACCCAACTCCGCAATTCGATTCTGCGCGACCGGTTGATGGCCACGCTCTCGGGATTCTTCGGTTTTCTCGCGGTGGTGCTGGCGACGGTCGGCCTCTATGGCGTCATCTCCTACATGGTGGCTCGCCGCCGCAACGAGATCGGGATTCGCATGGCTCTGGGGGCCGATTCGCGCGAGGTAGTCCGGATGATTCTCAGGGAAGCCGGATGGCTGCTTTTGATCGGCTTGAGTATCGGAGTGTTGCTCTCGCTTGCCATCGCCCGAACGGCCGCTTCATTCCTGTTCGGTCTGCAACCCCACGACCCGTCCACGATCACCCTGGCCATCGCGTTATTGGGGGCGGTCGCGATTGCGGCGAGTTGCCTGCCCGCCCGGCGCGCCGCGCGCCTCGATCCGCTCGTGGCGTTGCGAGAAGAGTAGAACGCCATGGGATTCACCCGTTTCTTCCGACGCCGTCACTGGGACGCCGAGCGGACTCGCGAAATCGAGACCTACATCGAAAATGAAACCGCGGACAATATCGCCCGCGGCATGGCGCCTGAAGAGGCTCGCCACGCGGCATACCGGAAATTCGGCAATCCCACTTTCATTCGCGAGGAGATCTACAGCATGAACAGCATCGGCCTGTTGGAATCGATTTGGCAAGACTTGCGCCACGCGGCGCGGCTCCTGCGCCTGAATCCCGCGTTCGCGCTCGTGGCCATCCTCTCGCTCGGGCTTGGCATTGGAGCCAACACTGCCATCTTCCAGCTTCTCGACGCGGTACGCATGCGAACTCTCCCCGTCAGGAATCCCCAGAATCTCGCCCGCGTCCTGATCGTCAAGAGGACCAACTACTCCGGGTGGTTCGCGGGACGCTACGGCAATATGACGTACCCGCTTTGGGAGCAGATTCGCGAGCATCAGCAGGCGTTTTCCGGGGTGTTCGCCTGGGGCACCGCAGCCTTCAACCTGTCGCCGAGCGGCGAGCGGCGCATGAATAACAACGGACTCTGGGTTAGCGGCGAATTTTTCCCGGAACTCGGTGTTCAGCCCCTGTTGGGCCGGCTTCTCACCCCGGAAGACGACCGTCCGGCGTGCGCGTCGCCGGGCGTCGTGATCAGCTCTGCCTTCTGGAAGCGCGAATTCGTCGGAGCTCCGTCCGCGGTTGGCTCCAAGCTTATCCTCAACGGACGTCCAATGGAAGTTCTGGGCGTTACTCCACCCGAGTTTTATGGGCCGGAAGTGGGACGTTCTTACGACATCGCGGTGCCGTTTTGCGCGGAGACAGCCCTCGAAGGCGAATCCGGCAGGTTACAACGGCGGGATGCCTGGTGGCTCGTGGTGATGGGCAGGCTGAAACCGAGATGGTCGCTGGAGCAGGCTTCCTCCCAACTGTCTTCCATCTCGCCCGGCATTTTCCAAGCCACGTTGCCGGACAGTTTCAACCCCGTAGAAGCGAAACAGTACTTGGCATACAAGCTGTTTGCCTACCCCGCCGAATCGGGCGTCACGCAGCTCGACTCCCGACCGTTGTGGCTGCTGCTTGCGATCTCAGGTCTGGTCCTGCTGATCGCCTGCGTCAATCTCGCGAACTTGATGCTGGCTCGATCCAGCGTGCGCGCGCGGGAATTTGCGGTACGTCTGGCGATCGGCGCATCGCGAGGCCGGCTCATTCGCCAACTGCTCTCGGAAAGCCTGCTGTTAGCCATGCTGGGCGCCAGCCTTGCCGTTGTGCTAACCCGCTCTCTCGGCGAATTTCTGATCTCGATTATGGATGCCTCGGTCTATCTCGACCTGGCGCCCGATTGGCGTGTATTCGCATTTACCGCCGGGGTCGCCGGGTTGACATGCCTTCTCTTCGGACTGACTCCGGCGCTGCACGCCACCCGAACGGATCCCCACAACACAATGAAGACGGGCGGCCGCGGGCTGACCGCCGCGCGTGAACGCTTCAGCGTCCGCCGAATGCTCGTGGTATCTCAAGTAGCCCTGGCCATGGTGCTGCTGGTCGGCGCCATTCTCTTTTCGGCGACCTTTCACAACATGTTGACGATGGACGCCGGTTTCCGGCAGGACGGCATCCTGGACCTGGCCGTGAGCTATGGAAAGCTGAACCTGTCCCCGGAGCAACGCCCCGTTTTCCGCGCTGAGCTGCTTCGCCGCATTCGTAATCTGCCGCAAGTGGAATCCGCGGCCACCGCCCGCATCGTCCCCGCAATGGAAGCCAACTGGGATGACAAGGTTTATGTTGGCGCGGCGCAGCAGGGCGAATCGAAGATCAACCGCGTCAGTTCCGGCTACTTCCAGGCGCTCGAAACCCCGTTGCTTTCGGGCCGCGATTTCAACGACTACGACACACCGTCCTCGCCCCCCGTTGCGATCGTGAACGAGAAGTTCGCCCGCCAGATTCTGGGCACAACGAACCCACTGGGCCGCACTTTCCATTTCGAAGGCGATGCCGGCGAGAAGCAGCCTGTTTACCAGGTTGTGGGGCTCGCCAGAGACTCCAAGTTCGACGATCTGCGAGACGACGTCAAGCCCATCGCTTTTATCGCAGAGTCGCAAAACGCGCAGCCGGAAGCTGCCGTCACGATCCTGATCCACTCCACGGCGCCGCTGGCCGATCTCACCGGCGTTTTGAAGCGCACCCTCACTGAATTCAGTCCCCAGCTCAGCTTCCGGTTCGCAGTATTCCGGACGGAAGTCCGCGGCTTTTTCGTTCGCGAACGATTGATGGCATCGCTATCAAGTTTCTTCGGGGTTCTTGCGGTGATCCTGGCGATCATCGGACTTTACGGCGTCGTATCCTACATGGTCACTCGACGGACCAACGAGATCGGGATCCGCGTCGCGCTGGGAGCAAGCCGCACTTCGGTAGTGGGGCTCGTTCTGCGAGAGGCCGCGATTTTGGTGACCGCCGGCCTGACGGCGGGCACGCTTCTCTCGCTGGCGCTCGCGCAAACGGCGGCGTCGCTGTTATATGGTCTGCAGCCCCGAGATCCTGCGGTTATCCTGCTCGCGATCACGATACTGGCGACAGTGGCCATCGCCGCGAGCTATCTACCGGCCCACCGTGCCGCGAGCCTCGATCCCGTGGCCGCCTTGCGAGAGGAATGAGCATGTCGTGGACTCGCTTTCTACGCCGCCGCCGCTGGGACGCGGAACGCGCTCGCGAACTTGACGCCTACCTCGAACAGGAAATGGCTGAGAACATCGCGAAAGGCCAACTTCCGGCTGAGGCCCGGGCTGCGGCGCGCCGCAAGCTGGGCAACCCTACGCTGGTCCGCGAGGAGATCTATCGTATGAACACCATCGGCTTTCTGGAAACGCTGGCGCAGCACCTCCGCTACGCAGTTCGCCAACTCCGTAAGAGTCCCGGGTTCACTGCCGCCGCGATCTTATCATTGGCGCTGGGAATCGGCGCGAACACCGCGATCTTCACATTGTTCGACCAGGTCCTGCTGCGGCTGCTACCGGTTCGCAGTCCCGAACAACTCGTCTCGCTAAAGATCAATCCGGAATACGCGGTGAACATCGGAAGCGACTCGGTGTCGTACCCGATCTATAAACAGATTCGTGACAATAACCGCGTGTTCGCCGGAGTTCTGGGGCGCTACCGCCTCGATCTCGCCATCAACTATCGGGGGTTAACCGAGCGGGCCGACGGCGAGCTCGTCTCGGGAAATTACTTCGACGTACTCGGGGTTCAGCCCGCTGTCGGCCGGCTGTTTTCGAACGATGACGATGTTAAGGATGGTGCTCATCCACTCGCGGTCCTAAGCTACGCTTACTGGGCCGACCGGTTTCACTCCGACCCGTCGATCCTCGGCCAGGCCATCACCGTGAATGGCGTTCCGCTCACCATCGTCGGAGTCACACAACGAGGTTTTGACGGCATTGAACTCGGTCAATCGCCGAAGATTCGAATACCGCTGACGATGAAGAGCCGCATGACGCGGGGCTACTTCTCGGAATTCTTCAACCTGACGCAGCAGCAGGCGTATTGGGTAATTGTTTACGCCCGGCTGAAACCCGGCATCACGCCGGAGCAGGCGCGCGCGTCGCTCGAACCCCTGTTTCACTCCCTGATGCTGGAGCAGATACAGGCCGGTGGACCGAAGGACCTGCTGCGTTCCGCGCTTGTCCTCGAGAAGGCCGCAAAAGGCCGCTCGTACCTTCGCCAAAGCTACGACACACCCTTGCGAGTGCTCATGGGCATCGTCGGACTGGTGCTGCTCATTGCGTGCGCCAACGTGGCCAATCTGCTGATCGCCCGCAGCGTCGCCAAGCACCGGGAACTCGCTGTTCGACTGGCGCTCGGCGCCGGGTACGCACAAATCGTGGGACAAGCGCTCGTCGAAAGCCTGCTCCTTTCCCTAATGGGCGGCGGTCTGGGGCTTCTTCTGGCGATCTGGACCGACCGGCTCCTCATCAGTTTCATTCCCGGAGGTTCGAGCGGCGATCTCACCATCAACCTCGCCACCACGCCCGACCTGCGCATCCTGGCATTTACATTCGCGGTCTGCGTTACCACCGGATTCCTGTTCGGACTTGCTCCCGTCGTCCAAGGAAGGCGCGTCGAAGTCGTGACTGCACTCAAGGAACACGCAAGAGGCTTTGCCGGGGGGCTCGGCGGACGCGTTCGCCAGACCCTGGTCGTAGCGCAGGTGTTCCTGTCCCTGGTGCTCCTGATGGGCGCTGTTTTGTTCCTTCGTTCCCTTCAAAACCTTCGGACGGCCGATCCGGGCCTGAAAACCAAAAACCTCATTACTTTCGAGGTCAACCCGAGCCTCACCGGTTATGGTTCGGCCCGGTCGAGGCAGTACTACCGCGAGATCCTGCCGCGTATGCGTGCTCTGCCCGGCGTCGAAAAAGCCGCGGCGGGAGTCATTCGGGTTCTCGACAACGACTGGTGGGCGAGCTACGTGAAGGTGGAAGGGTTCGAGCCGTCCGCGACCGACAACATGTTTCCCAACTTCAACCTGGTTTCGCCTGCATACTTCGCGACGCTGGATACGCCACTGCTGGCCGGACGCGAGTTCACGTCGCAGGACCAGAACCTGAAACACCGGGTCGCCATCGTGAACCAGGCGTTTGCGCGCTGGTGCTGCGGCGGAAAGAACCCGGTGGGACGCCACATGGCGATGCCCGACGGCAGCCACGTTAAAGTCGTCACGACGTTTGACATCGAAATCGTCGGCTGGGCGCGGGACACCAAGTATCAGAACATCCGTGAAGAGATCCGGCCCCAGGCGTTTCTCGATCAGGACCAGAATCCCGATGTACAAACGTTCAACATCTACGTGCGAACGGCGCTCGACCCCCAGGTAATGTACGCCGAAATCCGCCGAGCCGCTCACGATCTTGATCCCAACGTGCCCGTCGCCGGTTTGCGCACCATGGAACGGCAGGTCGACCTCATCCTCGCCACCGAACGGATGGTTGCGCTGCTCGCGGCGGCTTTCGGCTTCCTGGCCACGGTGCTGGCGGCAGTCGGACTGTACGGACTGATGGCGTTCAATGTCGCGAGCCGGACGCGCGAAATCGGGGTCCGGATGGCGCTGGGCGCGCGGAGCGACAACATTGCACGAATGGTGCTGCGCGAAGTGGCGGTGTTGCTGGGGACTGGCATTGTCCTCGCGGTACCGTGCGCCATAGCACTGGGCTACGCGGTCCGCTCGCAGCTTTACGGCATCTCGTCGACGGATCCGGCCAGCGTCGCTACGGCTACGCTGGCGCTGACGCTGGTCGCTCTTGCCGCGAGCTATCTTCCAGCGCGGAGGGCGGCGCGGCTGGATCCAATGATCGCGCTCCGCGAAGAATAATCGCTTCGGCTTCGGCCATCATTTCGGCAACGATGTGGCCGGCGGGCTTGATCTCATGCACCAAACCGGCGCTTTCCCCCGCGGCCAGGCACATTTCGTCGAAATCGCCGATCGTTTCGGGTGTCGGTAAGATCGACGAGAACTTTGGCATCCGGTATTCCAGCGGCCCCAGCATCGTCGTGCCAATGAACTCGGGAGGATCGGGGGGTGGAGGCGTTTTCGTGTCGCGGCCTTCCCAATCCGCGACCACCCGATTGCGAACCACCCGCATGCGACCGTCCGGCCATTCCGGTCCAAAGATGCATGTGCATGCGATGTCGCCTTCGCCGGCCTCGATGACGCGGCGCTTGTACTCCGCATGAGCGTGCGCCTCGACACTGGCCACCAGGCGTGTTCCGACCCAGACTCCTTCGGCGCCCAGGACCAGTGCCGCGGCTACGCCGCGCCCGTCGGCAATGCCGCCTGCGGCGATCACGGGGACCGGGAGGGCGTCGCAGATTGCGGGCAGAAGGGTGAATAGCGCGGCGCTGCCTTGATTGTGTCCGCCGGCCTCGCTGCCCTGTGCGATGATCGCATCGATGCCCAGGTCTACGGCTTGGCGGGCGCGCTCGACGGAGCCTGCCTGCAACCATACCTTCGTTCCTGCATCGTGAAGACGATTGACCCACTCCTGGGACGGCAGATTCCAGAAGAATACGACCACCGGAACTCGCTCGTCGATGCAGACGTCGACGTGTTTGTCGGTGGTCAGCGGGCCCGCCGGCGTAGTCTCGATGATGAAGTCGACCCCGAAGGGGGCGATCGTCATCTGGCGCGTCGCGCGGATCGCTTCACGCAGAAGCACAGGTGGCGCACCGCCTAGCGCGAGCATACCGAGTCCGCCGGCATTCGAGACTGCGGCGGCCAACGGAGGTTGGGCGAGAAACGCCATGCCGGCTGAGACGAAGGGAACTTGCAGGCCATACTGCGAGGTCAAGCGAGTGCGAATCATAGGACGATCTTAGTGGATGCAGCGAATCGAACGGGGTTCGGCCCTTTGTGATGCAGGATGGCATCCTGCCGCCGGTTGGCAACCGGCGAAAATCCACCTCCAGCAGGCTATGGAAGGGGCCTTGGGACCTCTCCGGGAACGCGCAGGCGAAACCGACTGCGCCACCTTTGTCGTCATTCACTTTCGTCGAGCACGGCCGGAGATGGCAGGTTGGCAACCTGCACTACGAAGGGCGGATTACCGTCTCGAGGTTTCGATGTTCGGCAGAAATGCAGTCAGGAGACCGATGGCGGGGAGGAAGGCGCAGATCTGGTAGACGAATGTAATGCTGGTCCAATCCGCTAGTTTCCCGAATAGCGCGGCGCCCAGGCCCGCCATTCCAAACGCGAGCCCGAAGAAGAGCCCCGAGATCATTCCCACTTTGCCGGGCACCAGTTCCTGGGCGTAAACCAGGATGGCCGAGAACGCCGACGCGAGAACCACTCCGATGATCGCGCTCAGGATACAGGTCCAGAAAAGGTTGGCGTGCGGGAGCATCAGCGTGAAAGGCAGCACACCCAGGATCGAGCACCAGATGACCCATTTGCGGCCGATGCGGTCGCCGACGGGTCCGCCGATGATGGTTCCAGCGGCGACGGCTCCCAGAAAGACGAACAGGTAAAGCTGGGCGCTCTTCACGGGCAGGTGGAACTTGGCCATCAGATAGAACGTGTAGTAGCTGACCAGGCTCGCCATGTAGAAATATTTCGAAAAGATCAGGGCGATCAGAACGGCGATGGAGAAGCCGATTTTTCTGCGCGAGAGAGCAGGCTTGACGTGCACGTCTTTCACAGGCGCGTGCTTTCCAGCGGTCCGGTTAGCTTTATACCAACGGCCAACATGCGTCAGGACAACGATCGCGAGCAGCACAACGATGGAGAACCAGGCGATGCTGTGCTGGCCTCGTGGAACGACGATGAAGGCCGCCAGCAGGGGGCCCATCGCGCTTCCCGCGTTGCCGCCAACCTGAAATACGGATTGCGCCAGGCCGTGTTGGCCGCCCGAGACCATCCGAGCGACGCGTGACGATTCGGGATGGAAGACGGCCGAACCCAGGCCCACGAGCATCGCCGCGACGATCAGCAGCGAGAAGGTCGGCGCCATTGAGAACAGCAGAAGTCCAACAAGTGTGAATCCCATGCCGGCCGGCAGCGAGTACGGCTTGGGGTGGCGGTCGGTGTAGAGTCCGATGACCGGCTGCAGCAGCGATGCCGTGATCTGATACGTGAGCGTGATCAAACCGACCTGGGCGAAACTCAGACGAAAGGATGCCTTCAGCAGAGGGTAGACCGCCGGCAGCAGCGACTGAACGAGATCGTTCAAGAGATGGCAGAAGCTGATGGCTGCCAGGATTCGATAAACCAGGCCTTCTGATTTGGCCTTGGTGGCTACTAAAGTTGCGGCTCCCACTTTTTTCAGTTTAGCGGGTGAAATGCCGCCGATTGACAGGCGGCAGCAGGCTGGCAGCCGGCACTACTTGGGGTGCAACAACAATCTTTGGACGCGCCAGTTGAGCAACTCGGCCACCCAGATCTCATTTTCCGATGGGCAGGCGAGTTCGTGGATCCAGCCGAACTGCTTCGGCTGGCGGCCGGAGCTGCCGAGCACTCCCAGGACTTTGCCGTCGAGACTCAGCTTGTAGACGCGGCCGGGATAGGCATCAGAGCTGTAGAGATACTGCGTCGGACCGGGCGTAATGCAGATGGCCCAGGGTGAGCCGTTTTGCGCGGCGGCCCCTTGCGGGCTGGGCGGATTGCCGAACCATGGATGCACGACGGGCGGCAGCGGCACGTCGATTTTGATCTCACGCTCGAAGGTTCCGTCGGGATCGAAGACCTGGATTCTGCGGTTACCGCGGTCGGCGACGTAAATGTTTCCCTTCGCGTCGGCGGCGATGCTGTGCGGGGTGTTGAACTCGCCGGGCTTGTTGCCGCGGTCGCCCCACTGCTTCACCCAGTCGCCGTTTTTGTCGTACTTGGCGACACGTGAATTGATGTAGCCATCGCTGATGAAGATGTCGCCCTCGGGGTCCCATGTGACGTCCGTCGGCTGGCGGAACTGGCCGTCAATCGCGGGGCGCGGCGGGTTGACGCGCGTCCAGGGGGCAGCTTCGTCGGAGGCTTCTTTCTTGCGGCCGAAGACCATCGTCACGCGACCTTCAGGGTTGAAGCGGATGATCATGTCCGAGCCTTTGTCGATGGCCCAGATGTTGTCGTATTTGTCGGTGCGGACGGCGTGCGCGTAGGACCAGGCGTAGAGATTCTTGCCGACCTCGCGGAGGAAGCGGCCGTCAGGGCCGAATTCCAGAAGTTGTGCGGCGGTGGCGCCGTAGGCCGGGCCGGTGGAATTGCCGCGCGAGAAGACGAAGACGTGTTTCTTGGAGTTGACCGCGATGCCGGAGACTTCACCGAAGTAGAGGTCGGGCGGCAGCTTCAGGGGGTTGGGGACGGAGTCGAAGGGGATCTCGGGCACCGTCGCGGGCATGTCATCGGCCAGCAGGACGGAAGTCAGGCATACAAATGCGATCGCGGCAAAACGATTCAAGGCAGCCTCCTCAGGTCTTCTGAGTAAGATATCAGAAGCTTGGGGTGCGGTTGTCGCGGCTTTGCAGCTTCGGACGCAGGACGGCGAGGAATAACCAGGCGAGACCGCCGAGAATCACCGCGATCATCAGCCAGCGCGTGGCGGTCGCGAGCATCGCGGCGTTCCAGGCGGGCCACTCGAAACGGAATTGACGAAGGCGGTCGGCCCGTTCCAGCATCCAGTGCCAGCCGGTGTGGGCGACCAGGGCGGAGAGAATAATCGTTCCCATGCGTTCGGCGACGGCGTAACGGAAGAAGAGTTCCAGAAGCGGGATGAGCGCAAGGAGCACGATGATCTGGCCAAGTTCGACTCCGACGTTGAACGACAGCAGCGACGTCAACAGGTGGGAACCGGCAAACTGCAGCGTCTCGCGCAGGGCGAACGAGAATCCGAAGCCGTGAACGAGGCCGAAGGCAAATGTGATGATCCAGCGCCGCTTGACGCTCGCCCCGCCGACGATGTTTTCGAGCGCCATGTACACGATGGACATCGCGATGAGCGTTTCGATGAGCGGCGGGAACCAAAGGGCGTCCGGTCCGAGGTTATACGCTGAGGCGATGAGTGTGATGGAGTGCGCGACGGTGAAGGCAGTGACGACAGGAATCAGCGCGCGGAAACGGCGGAATGGAATCACAAGGCAGCACAGGAACAGGAGATGGTCGGTACCGTCTAGGATGTGGAAGAAACCCAGTTCGACGAATTGGAATGCGGCTTGAAACCAGCGCGGGTCGAGATGGATAAGGCCGGGATCGCCGGTGTATTCGAAAGCTCGGACTGCGCCGCCGGGTGGCAGGAAACGCAGCGCCGTAACCACACGCAGGCCGAGTCGCGCCAGGCCGGGGTGAATCGAAAAGCGGGCGTGCTCCGAGTGGATGGGATACTCAAACAGCACATCAAGCATGACCTGGTTCCAGACGAGGTCCGCGGAGTCGGGAAGGTGTGCCGTGTTGAGGTGGGCGACGGCGTCGCTGTAGGAGCTGAACGACCGGTCGGACGGCAATGAGATGCGCGTCGCCGCAACACGCGGTTTCGGCAGACGCGCATCGTCCTCGTAGATCTCGACGAAGTCGGAAATCCAGAGCGTAGCCGCGTCGGGAAGCATCGGGTCGAGGCGTTCAAGGTCCAAAAAGCCTGATTTTTCAGGGAAAACAATGTCTCGTAACGCCTTGAGCGGGACGCGGACCAGCAGGTAGAGATGATTGCCGTCGGGTTTGACGAACGCCTGCACGGTGACGTCATTGGGAATGTCGTGAGCACGCGCACCGGGCGCCAAAAAAAGGGCGGTCAGGGCAATCGTGTATAATGGCCAGCGCTGTCTCCGACTAAAAGTCACAGTTGGTATCGTAGCTTACAACAGAACCGGGAGGTGGGGAAAATGAGGCGGAACCTGTGGATTGGCGGGACGTTACTGGCAGTCATCGGCGCTTTAGGTGTTGCGTCGTCGATGCTGGGCCGGCGGGCGGTGGTGGAGGCGGCCGCAGTACAAGCGCCGCGGTTTGAAGTGGACCCCATGTGGCCGAAGCCGCTGCCGAACCACTGGATCATGGGCAACGTCATCGGAGTTTCGGCAGACTCGCAGGATCACATCTGGATTATTCATCGCGCCGGGTCGCTGGAACGGATGGAGACGTACGCTGCTGCGAATCCAGTCGCATCTGAGTGCTGCGCTCCCGCGCCTCCGGTTCTGGAGTTTGACCAGGAAGGCAACCTGATCGGCCATTGGGGCGGTCCAGGGGAAGGCTACGATTGGCCGGAGTCAAATCACGGGATCACGGTCGATTACAAGGGCAATGTTTGGATCGGCGGAAACGGGCGGCCGAAACCGGGAACGCCGGCTCCAACCCCAGGCCAACCGCCCGCAGGTCCTCGTGGCTACTACAACGACAACATGATCCTGAAGTTCACGCAGACCGGGAAATTCCTGTTGCAGATTGGCAAGCCAGGGGAGAGCAAGGGCAGCAACGATCCCGATAATCTGAAGGGTCCGGCGAAGATGTTCATCGATCCGAAGACGAATGAGTTGATCGTGGCGGATGGATACGGAAATCATCGCGTGGTGGTGTTCGATGCGGAGACCGGCAAGTACAAGCGGCATTGGGGCGCATACGGGAACAAGCCCGACGACACGCCGCTCGGCCGCTACAACCCGGACGATCCGCCCGCGCAGCAGTTCCGCAATCCGGTGCATTGCGCGGAGCTTTCGCATGATGGCCTGCTGTATGTTTGCGACCGGCCGAACGACCGCATCCAGGTGTTCAAGCCAGACGGGACCTTCGTGAAAGAGATTTTCATCGCGAAGAACACGCTGGGAGACGGCTCGGTTTGGGATATTGCATTCTCGAAGGATCCGCAGCAGAAGTATCTCTACCTGGCGGACGGCGCGAACGAGAAGGTGTACATCATTCTGCGCGAGTCGATGGAGATTCTGACGAGTTTCGGCGATGGCGGCCGGCAGCCGGGCGAGTTCTACGCTGTGCACAGCATCACGACCGATTCGAAGGGCAACATCTTCACGACAGAGACCTATCGCGGGCAGCGCGTACAGAAGTTTGTTTATAAGGGTATGGCGCCGGTCACCAAGAAGGATCAGGGCGTTGTATGGCCAAAGGCAGGGAAGAGCTGAGTTGATGTAGTGAGAGCGGTTTTCATTTTCGCTTCGATCGCGTGTTCATCGATCGCGCTTGCCCAGCCAAATCTGATCGTAATCGGTGGTCCGATTCGGATGACCGCGATTGGACCTGCTACGCAATATCTTCAGATCGCCACGCCGGGACAATCCGTTCCATTTACAGTCACAGCCACGGAGGACCCTCCGACGCCCAATCCTGATAGCCCGGGCGCGTGTTCCGGCACGTGGCTTGGGCTAACGGCGAATCGCGGCGTCACCACGGGGACGCTCTCCACCGTTCAGGTAGGAATTCAATACATTCCGACCGCGGGCGGGGATTTCTTGGATTTCACGTGCACCGGCACCGTGACGATTGCCGCCGACGGGGCAATCGGACCGCCTGTTACTGTGCCGGTGAGCATCTTCGTTCCGGACGATCCAGCTTCGCCGCCATGGACATCGGCTAGCGCGCTGGGCTTCCTCGCGGTAGCAGGAGGAACTGCCCCGCCTACTCAAACGCTTTTAGTGCAGCCGTTTTTTGGTAACGGGATCGGGTCAGCGACCATATCGTCGGTCCCTGCGGGTTGGCTTTCGATTGTGGTCGAAAACAGTTCATCTACGCAAACCAGTGTGACGGTAACTGCAAACACATCCGGTCTGTCGTCGGGGACGTACACGGGATCGATCGTGGTCACTGCATTTTCGTCCGTTACGATACCTGTGAGCCTTACGATCTTTTCTTCGCCATCGAACGCGTGCTCAATGACAATCCTGCCGCCTTTGTCGTTCGGACCCGAAGGGACCTCGACCGCCGGATTTCTTCCGAACACGCCGGCGACCGTGACCGTCACACCGACCGCGGCGTGTGCCGGCCTCCCATGGACGGCCGCTTCATCCGACCCATCCTGGCTTACGATATCGAGCCCCAGCAGCAGCACGATGACGGGCGCTTCTTTCACGCTGTTGGTCAGCGCCCTGAGCAATTCGCACCCAAATGCGGTGCGAACCGGGACCATCAGCATTGCCGGAGGCGCGACGCCGGCCGTTTCGTACGTTACTGAAACTCCCGGGTGCGGCAGCCTTCCGATGTGTCAGGTCCGCGCATTGTACGAATCGGTGCTCGGCCGGGATCCGGATAGCGCCGGATTCCAATTCTGGACGGGCGTTGGGAGCTCCGGCCTCGGACAGATGGTTGACGATTTCCTCACCAGCTCCGAAGGCGTCAATACCGACTTCCAAGTAATGGCAGTGTACAAGGCATTCCTGGGCACGCCTTCATTTAATGCCTACACAACAGCCGTAACGAACTTGCGGTCCGGGGGCGCGACGGGAGTTGCTCAGCTCATTACCGCGCTGCTCGGCTCAGACTCTCCGAGTACCGCGGCGATCCAGACGATGTACATGGGCCTGCTCGCACGCCAGCCGACTGCAGTGGAACTCGCGCAGGCAATGGCTCACCCGTTGGATACGACATTCGCCTCGATCTATGGCGGAAACGAGTTCCGTAACATCGGCACCTCTCAATTCCTGCCCGACCATAGCAACGCGATGTACATATGGATGCTGTATTTCGTGATTTTGGGAAGAGATCCGGATCCTGCCGGCTTCAGCTTCTGGCTCGGCGTGGTGAACGGCGGAGGACCGGGAGTTTTCTTCAATGGGGCGACCAGTGCACCAACTCGCCTGAACATACTGGGGCCAGGAACCCCCGGCGTCGGTTTTGTTGGCTCGCCTGAATTCCAGAGCCGGTTTCAATAGCGCGATCCGGCGGCGGCGCGGAACAAACATTTTCTTCTGAATTTTTGCGCAGCTCACGCTGTATACAAATAGGGCAGTCGCTTTCGTCCGATGGGCCGAACACGAGCCCGTGCGATATACGGCTGCCATCCCATCCCAGGAGATTTCTTTTTTGGTTAAACAGACTTACGCTACACGTGTGTTCACGTGGTTCCCTTTTGCGGTGATTGGGTTATTGCAGTCGGGTAATGCCGTGGCAGCCGAAGACGGACCCACGATCGCCAAAGACTCGATTCAAGTCATGGCGTTTACGTTCAATGTCTATCACAAGAGTTTCGACACCTGGAGTTGGGTGCCGAAACTGAATTTCCGAGTCAACGGACCGATCGCGAGCGGCAGCCAGCTTTATGCGGAGTTCAATCTCCCGGGCGGCGCGCCCATAAAATTCGATTGCAAAACCGGGGAAGTCAAGAAAGGCTTCTGGTGGAAGACGGAATGCGGCGCCCGTGATATTCCCGAAGACAGAGGAATCACGTACACCGGCAATGTGGACTTTACCATCAAAATGCGAAATGAGCTGGCCGGCACGGACGCAACGCTGTTCACGGGAAAGATGAAAGTCGCCAGGGTGCACTCGAACGAGCATGGTCCTAAGATGGCGAACCATTTCGTTTACTTTGTGGACCACGATTGGAACCTGCCGATTGGTTATGTGTTTCTGACGCCCGATGCGGTGACGAAGTGGCAACGCCCGAGCTTCAGCGCGGCATTCTGGTTTCGCGGCGATTTTGGGATTTTCGAACCGCACTTGTTTTACCAGGGGAACGAAGTGGGGAAGATGTTCTTAGGGAACATGGAAATGGGCAAAGCGAGTTGTTCCACCACGGAAGTCGAGAACAACACCTCGCAATTTGTCGATGAGTCCTCCGCGCCGCAAAAAGCACGGTGGTCGCGAGTCTCCTGCTCGTTTCCCAACGTGATCGCGTGGGACAAAACCGGCGAAAAGCACTCAATGAGTGGCCAGACAGGTTCAGCGCATCTTTTCAGCGCGAATCCGGGCGAATACGAACTCAAGGTGCTGTGGAAGAATCATCTCGCCAGGTCGATCAAATTCACCGTCGGTCCGGAGGGGAAGTTCGAAGGCGACGTCGCAACTGCCAATAAACTGGGGAGCGACCGCGTCATCGTTCCGGTGCAGATCGTCGGCGATCAGGACGGCAATTGGAACCGCGCGGCGTGGAAGACTGAAGCTTTCTACGGCAATCCCCTCACGGGTTTCACGGCTATGCCTTAGTCCGCAGTTTCGGTTCAGGTGGCGTGTAGTCGAGCGGGCGTGCGATATCCTGTGTGCAGTGACCAAAGTTGATCTGCATTACGATCTGGTGCGCCCGCTGACGGACGATGACGCCAAGGGCATCGCCGACGTACACAGCTATTACGGGATCGCGCGGGTGCGTGTGGTGCCGAGTCTGAACGCGATCGCTGTGGAATACGATGCGTCGCGGCTGGCGGAGAAGGACGTAGAGGCTGTCTTACTCCGGTTCGGGATACCGATCCAACGAAAGTGGTCAATTTAGCCCGCACGGCTCAATAAACCTGTCTCCGGTCCGATGAGGACATGGTAGACAATGTTTGCAATCATCGGAGCATTGATTGTTGTGGTCGCCATTTGTGGCGGCTATCTTCTTGAACACGGCAAACTTACCGTACTCGTGCAGCCGGCCGAATTGCTGATTATCGCGGGCGCCGCACTGGGCACGATACTGATCGCAAATCCCTTACCCGTCATTAAGAAGCTCGTTCGTGGAATCCTTCGCATTCTGAAGCCGAGCCGCTATGATAAGCCGTTCTACCTGGCCGCGCTGAAGATGCTTAACGAAATCTTCGTTTATGCACGTAAGAACGGCATGGTGAAGCTCGAGACGGATATCGAGGAACCGCACAAGAGTTCGCTTTTCAAAAAATACCCAACGTTTCTGAAGGATGAGGAGGCGGTGGATTTTGTCTGCGACAGCCTGCGCATGTCGATCAGCGGCGGCGTCGGGCATTTTGAGCTGGACCAGATGATGGAGATCGACATGGAGGTGGCGCAGCACGAAGCGAGCGTGCCGGTGAACGCACTGGCCACCGTTGCGGATTCGCTGCCTGGTTTAGGGATAGTGGCAGCGGTGCTGGGTGTTGTCATCACGATGGGCGCGTTGGGCGGGCCGACCGAACAGATCGGCGAGAAGGTGGCGGCGGCCCTGGTAGGCACGTTTCTGGGCATTTTGTTGTGTTACGGCTTTGTGGGCCCCGTGGCTTCGCATTTGACGAAGCTCAACGATGAAGACGCGCAGTATTATCACTTTCTTCGCATCGCCTTGATCTCATACATTCGCGGCAGCGCTCCAATTCTTGCGGTGGAGTTTGCGCGGCGGGCGATTCCCCTGGAACAACGGCCGAGCTTCAAGGAGATGGAGACCACGTGCCGCGGACGCAGTTCGTCAGCGGGAGGCGAGGCGGGTTCGGCGGCGGCGGCGGCAGCGTAGGCGGTCGAGGAGGCCGTGACAAAAGTCTTTGGAAGGAACGCGCGCAAGCGAAACCGCCTGCGCCACCGGTATCATGGCTGATCTGGGCGAGTCAGCGCCAATTATCATCATTCGCAAGAAAAAGGGCGGCCATGGGGGCCATCACGGGGGCGCCTGGAAGGTAGCGTATGCGGATTTCGTGACGGCTCTCATGGCGCTATTCATCGTCTTGTGGCTGGTCAACACGAACCAGGAAGTCCGCATGGCGGTAAGCGGTTACTTCAAAGACCCTAGCGGCAAAATCAGGGTGTCGTCGGCCGGTCCACCACCTACGGGAGCGACGGATAAGATCGAAGTGAAAAAGATCTCCATGAAGGAGATCCAAGAGAAGCTCGAGCAGGCCATGAAGCAGTTGCCCGAGCTTCAGAAGCTGAAGGACCAGGTCCAAATGACCGTGACGGGCGAGGGGCTGCGTATCGAGCTGCTGGAAACGGAGAAGGGCATGTTCTTCGAAACCGGCAGTCCACGGCCCACGAAGTTCGGGGAGGAGCTGCTGACGCTGCTGGCTGCCGAAATTGGCAAGCTTCCGAATCATGTGCTGATTGAGGGCCATACCGATTCCCGGCCTTATGCGGGCCCGGAATACAGCAACTGGGAGCTTTCGGCCGATCGCGCGAATTCAGCGCGGCGTTTGATGCAGAAGACCGGGTTGCACCCGGACCAAGTCTCGGAGGTGCGGGGTTACGCCGACCAGAAACTGCGAAAGCCGGAGAATCCGACGGATGCATCGAACCGGCGCATTTCTTTAACGGTTCAGTACACGGATCTGAAAATCACGGAAACCACCATGAGCGTTCATAAAGGTGAGAAAGCGGAGAAGGGGGAGAAGGCGGAGAAGCCGGACCAGGCCGAGAAAGGAAAAGCCAAAGAAGGGAAACATTAGGGCGGCGATTTTTCAGGGCTCTGGGCCGTCCCCTCCGACATGTTCAATCGTTTCAGCGGGATCACTCTGGTACTTGGGGTGCACTACACCGCCGGAGGAGGAAAATATGTCGTTCGGCCTTTACATCGTTGGGTTCATCGTGCTGATCATTGGGCTCTCCATCGGCGCGTACCTTTTGCGGGTGCCGGCGCAGTGGATCGGCGTCGGAGTGGTTGTGATGGTGGGATTAGGGATCCTGACGGGGGTTACAGCAACCCGGCAGCGGGATTCGAATTAGAACTGATTTTGATCCGGGCGCGGCGGGCGGGCTTGACGCTCGGCCACGCCGCCATCCGGGGTCGAAATCAGCTCTACTTCCGTCGGAGCGCATTGCTCGGGAGCAGGTTGGGTGCCGTCGATGAAGTAGGAGTACGCCGCGTTTGCGGTGCAATCGGGCGACGCCAGATGTCCTGTCTGCAAATCCACCGCGGCGCGCACCACCCCTCCGGGGGCCGGAAATGGACGGGCGTTTCCATACTGCGCATAACTGGCGGCTTCCTTCATGAATTCAGTCCAGATGGGCAGCGCGGACTTGGCTCCCTCTAGTCCAAGCTCGTGATAGTCGTCATAGCCTACCCACACAATGCAGAGTAGCTGCGAGGTGAAACCGGCAAACCAGCCGTCGTGCGATGTGCCGGTTTTTCCGGCAGCCGGCAAATTGAAGCCGAGCGCATGCACGCCCGCCGCGGTGCCGCTTCGCATCACTTCCTGGAGCATGTCGACCATCAGGAAAGCGACTCGTTGATCCAGCACGCGTTGCGTGCCGGGTTGGTGGTCATACAGTCCCGTGCCGCTCTGGTCCGACACGGAAGTGACGAAGATGGGCTTCACGCGTACACCATCGTTGGCGAAGATAGTATAGGCCTCGGCAATCTCGAGCGGCGTGACCTGGTAAGCACCGAGGGCGAGCGCCGGAGTAGGCCGAATGTCGTCATTGATTCCCGCCGCGCGCGCCAGGGCGACTACGTTATTGAAACCAACCTGCTCCCCGACCTTTACGGTCGCGACATTCAGCGAATGCGCGAGTGCCTGCCGGAGAGTCACCATGCCGTGGTATTGATCCTTGAAGTTCGCCGGCGAATAGATCAGGCCGCGATCGTATTGGAATGTGGTCGGCGAGTCGTCTACGGTGGATAAGGGCGTAAATACCGTGTTACCGCCTGTCAAGGCGGTGTTCAAAGCCGCTGCGTACACGAAAGGTTTGAACACCGATCCCGGCGGGCGCTTCGAGAGAATGCGATTGAACTGGCTGGAAGCATAATCGCGGCCCCCGCAGAGTGCTTTCACTTCGCCGGTGTGCGGATCGAGTACAATCAGCGCGGCCTGCGGAGCCGCGATGTGCTTGCGCGACACCCCCAGCTCCTTGTCGATAACCGGAATGCCGGCGGCAATGGCGTGCTCAGCGGCTCTTTGCAGGCGCAGATCAATGGTCGTGTGAACCTCGGCGGGACCGGTTGTTTGCAACTCGCCCGCATTCTTGGCGGCCTCGTCACTGGCGAGATCGAAGAAATACTGCGATTGATCCTGCTCGGTGATGCCCTTTCGCAGACCCAGCGGAGCGGCAACCGCTGCGTCATACTGCGCCCGGCTGATATATCCATTGCGGCGCATCAGGCTGAGAACGACATTGCGCCGTTCCAGCGCCCGCTCGGGATGACGGTAGGGATTGAAATAACTTGGCCTCTGTATAAGCCCGGCCAGGGTGGCTGCCTGCGTAAGATTGAGCTGCGTGACGTCTTTATCGAAATAAGCGCGAGATGCCTCGCCCATGCCGTCGATGCTGAAAGTTCCATTGCTGCCGAGATAGACCGTGTTGCAGTAGTCCTGCATGATCTGTTGCTTGGACAAGCGGCTTTCGAGATGCAGCGTAATCAACGCTTCGGCAATCTTGCGGCGCCAGTTCTTGTCGTGATCGAGCCAGAGGTTACGGGCGAGTTGCATCGAGATGGTCGATGCACCCTGCTCTTTTCGCTGCTGCTTCACATCTACGTAGAAAGCCGCGCCCATACGCGGCACGTCGAAACCGCCGTGCTTGAAGAAACGCTTGTCTTCAGCCGAGATGATCGCCTTGATGAGCACCGGCGGCAGGTCCGCATAGCGTACCATGGTGCGTTTGGCGCGGCCTTCATCCGACATGTTCGCGATGAGCTGGGCCGGAAGCTGGTATTCATGGACTTTACGATGGTTGGTCAGGTCGATGATCGCGGAAACGCGGTCATTGGCGAACTGGATTTCGACCGGACCGGCTCCGTCGACCGTCACACTGTTTCCCGCCAGCGCGAATTTTGTTCCCGTACGTTTCACCTCGGCGGCGAAATCAGCGGGCGTAATAGGATCACCAGGCGAAAATGACTCGGGCGCAGAGTAGTAGTTAAATGTGTGCTCGAAGGGTCCTACAGCGAGGTTCTGGTCGACGCGTTTCGACAGTTTGTAATAAGGGATAGCGAGGGCCGCTACTACCGCCAGAAAGCCAAAGCCGAGCGAAAGCACGGTTCGACGGATGACTTTCTCCCAGTTTACGCGCGCCTTCTGCGGTTTTGCTTCGTTTTCTTCGGGCTTCTGGATTTCTTCGTCCGAGATCTGTTCGGCCATGCTGGGACTATGGAGTGCACGTTACATTCCAGGGTGGATGTGATTTGTCTTCAGCGGCGTGTCAGGGTTAGCCCCAGGTGAGGACGTCGATTTTACCGGATTCATGACGTTGATGAGTCTGGTGTAATTACTGATTGATGCGAGTGATCGCGGGAGAGTTCCGCAGCCGAAAGTTGAAAACCTTGCCGGGATTTAAGACCCGGCCGACGCCGGATCGTTTACGGGAGGCGCTGTTCAACGTGCTGTCGCCTCAGATCGATGGAGCTGTGTTTATCGACGCATATGCGGGAACAGGGGCCGTCGGTATTGAGGCCCTGAGCCGCGGCGCTGCGAGGGGCATCTTTGTGGAGAAGAGCCGGGCGGCTGTGGAAGTGATCCGGGACAACCTGGCAGCGCTGGGGATCGCGGGGCGGGCGGAAGTCTACACCGGCAAATCAACGGCGGTGTTGGAGCGCGTGAACGCCGATATCGTTTTTCTCGATCCGCCGTATGAGAATGCGATCGAGTACGAACAGGCTATGGAATTGCTCGGCGGGCGCGAGAATGGGCTCGTGATCGTACAGCATGCGTCGCGATTTCCGCTGCGGGAAGGATATGGCATTCTTAAGCGGACGCGAGTGTTGAAGCAGGGCGATAATTCGTTGAGCTTTTACGAACGATGAAACGGATTTGCGGTCTGGTTTTGGCGATGGCGGCGGCGTCATGCGCGCCGAAGCCTGACGCCGCTGTACTGCTGGCGAAGGCTAGCGCCGCCTTCGAGCACAACGACCAGCAGGAAGTGAATTGGAACTGGAATGTGGAGGAGGACCGATGGGTTCTCAATAAGCGCGGCCGGCGCCTGCAAACTCTCCCTTCGGTGACGCTCGAATCGCTGATTCGGAAAGATGGGCGGCGGTGCAACGCGGTGCTGGCATGGAGCGATGGCATCGAGCCGTACCTGGCTCGCGGCGACCCTGACGCGCGATGCCAGGCAATCGGGTATTTCCGGTTCTTCTTTTCCGTGCCGGAACTGTTCAAGAGCTCGCATGCGAAAGTGGTCTCGCAGTCGGATGTTGGCGTCATGATCACGATTCCCGCCGACAGGGAGCGGTCTCGTTCGCCAGCCCACGTTGTGAGCTGCGCCGCATCGATTGAAGCAACCGTGTTGTTGGATCGCGGCACCTTCTTTCCTCGCGTAATCGATGGGAAAGTAGCGGAGAGCGGCTGTGATGTCGACGACATACGGGCGGTGGATCGATACGAGCATCGTCCCATAGCGGTTGCGCATAGTACGTTCCGAAAGGGCTCGGTTTTTCGCGTTGCGTACGAACTGCAGCCGGACCGCTTCCCGAGTGGGGGTCACAGCTTCTGGATTCGGGTCCGGGAGCACTACGATTCTCCTCGGGAGGGCGGGGGCAGTTGGTTTATTTGGGGACGGCATGTACCGTTAATTGCGATAGCAGCAGGCCAGCGTTTGGTGAAAGACATGCGCACAACGGCACAGGAGTTCGGGGCGAATTCCAAGGTGCTGCCGTAGTCAGGAAACCGTAGATTTCTTGAGAAAGCGCTCGACCCCGCGGCGGCAATCCTCGGTCATGCGGGCTATGGCATTGGTCTGGACCCCGGCTTCGAGCGCGGCTTCGAAGGACATCATGTCCATTTGATAGAGCAGGCGCTTTGAGAGCATGACTGCGGATTGCGACTTCGTCGCCAGTCGGTTCACGTAGCCAGTGGACTCGACTTCGAACTCGCCGTCGGAAAAGACGCGGTGAATCACTCCGAGTTCGTATGCGCGTTTCGCCGAGATCGTCTCGCCGGTGGCAACCAGCTCGAAGGCGGCCTTCTCCGAAACCGAACGGCGCAGGATGGCCATCACCATTGCCGCAACGAACCCGATGTTCACCTCGGGATAGCCGAATTGGGCCGACTCCGCGGCCAGGATCAGATCGCAGGCTGTGGCCAGGCCGCACCCGCCGGCCAGCGCACGGCCTTTCACCGCCGCGACAATCGGCCTGGGATGATTGCGCATCATCAGGAACAGCTCGGCCATATTGCGGGCGTCCGCCATGTTGTCGGTGACGGAGTTCTGAGCAGTTTTTTCGAGACCGGCGAGGTCGGCGCCGGAACAGAAATCCTTGCCTTCGCCGGCGATCACCACCACCCGGCACTGCGCGTGGCGGGCGGAGGCGGCCACTGCATCTTTCAATTCGCCGATGAGTTCAGGGTTAAGGGCATTGCGCTTGTCGGGGCGATTCAGGGTGATGCGGCTGATTCCTTCGCGAGTCTCGTATAGAACGTTACGGGACATCGATCTCCATTCGAAGCAGCGCTGAACTGTACGTCTTGCCTTGGGCGTCGGTTTTCAAGGATAACGTCCCTCCTCCATCGAGAGCCTGATGCAGGAGGAAGTTCAGGGCATTCAGGTTGGGGAGTTCATAACGCTCGACTTCTCCCTGGCAGACGCCCAGAAAATGCTGCTTCACGCGGTCGGCGGTGACTTGTTCGACGAGTCTTGGATAGTATTCGGGCTTCAGGGCGATCAGCCCCACGTTGGCGGTGTCGCCTTTGTCTCCCGAGCGGGCGTGAGCGATCTGGCGGAGTTGGATTCTCGGCATGGTTAGAATGGCAGGGGAGCTGCGCAGGCTCTGGAAGGGTGAAGCATGCGTTTCCGCATACCTTTGAAGCTCACCTCAAAACTCGCAGGTGAAACCGCCCGCGGCACCCTGTTTTCCTCGAGTGTAGTGAACCGGCGATCCATCACGACAGCCTGAATGCCTGCTGAACCGCGCAAAGAATCAAAAGCCGGGTGACCGCCCAACTCGCTTAAGCTTCTGTCACGCATATCTTGGGTGCAACTTCGCTCTTCGGGATCAGGGCCGGCCAATACGCGACAATCTCCTCGACCTTTGGACGCCCCGCCCCGAGTCCTGTTACAACCGGAGGACCGTTTAGGGCTAATGGGGCCAGTTCCTTAGTAAAACGCTCTATAGGGCCCTTGTCGGCGTCGCGGACGCCGATACGAAGCACGACTTCAGCCAGATCGGGCGAAGGGTCGCCGACCATGTGCTCGCCGTGACAGGCGTTCGCGCCGACGAATTCGGTGTGAATCGCATCGAAACGCAGACCGAGACGATCGAGGCGCTCACGTAGAATGCGGTCGGCGGCTTTCGCCTTTCTGTAGGCGTCGGGCCAGCCATAGACCAGCGTTCCGATCGCTTTAAAGCCCGCGGAATAGCTGACGGAAACCTTGTAGGAGTCAGTGGCGGGACGGCCTTTAATACCCGAGAAGTGGACGCGATCGGGGCCGGCCTGTGCGAGATGAATGCTGGTAAAGTCCGCCACGCAGTCGGGCGTGATGTAGCTCTTCGGATCGCCCATTTCGTAGAGGAGCTGTTCAGTGATGCCGGCCACTGTGACGCGTCCGCCCGTGTCTTCGTGCTTGGTGATGACGAAGGTGCCGTCGGGCTCGGCTTCGATAATCGGATAGCCGATGCCGGCGTAATCGTCGACACTTTCCCAATCGACCTGGCTGTTGCCGCCGGTACACTGAGCGCCGCATTCGACGGTGTGTCCGGCGATGGTGCCCGCGGCGAGGCGATCCCAATCGTCGGGCCTCCAGCCGAACTCGTGGATCATGGGGGCCAGCGCGAGGCCGGTATCAGTGCAGCGGCCCGTCACGACAATGTTGGCTCCCTGGCGGAGCGCTTCGGCGATCGGGAAGGCTCCGAAATAAACATTGGCGCTCTGGACGGCGTCGCGGATGCTGCTGAGAGGCTCGCCGGTGTCGAGATTCTTCAACTCAATGCCGCGATCGATGAATTCGTCGAGGCGCGGCATAATGTCGTCGCCGGCAACGGTTGCTATCTTGAAGCAGCCGATGCAGCCGGCTTTGGGCGCAATGGCGGCGATGGCCTGGCGGCAGGCTTCTGGGTTTACGCCTCCGGCATTCGCGATCACTGTAATGCCCCATTCCACGATTTCGCGCGCGCCACGGGCAATCACGTCGACGAAATCGCGGGCGTAGCCGGCACGTGGATCACGGGAACGCTGCTTCTGCAGGATCGACATGGTGACCTCGGCAAGGTAGTCGAGCGTCAGGTAGTCGATTCGGCCGCGGGTAATTTGCTGGATGGGCGCTTCGAGCGAGTCGCCCCAGAAACCCTGGCCGTTGGCGATACGGATCATGCCCCGGCTCCGCTGGCGCCGGCCGCGAGTTGCTGGCGCAGCACTCGCTTCAGGACCTTTCCAGTGGGGTTCTTGGGAAACTCGCTCAGGATGCAGATCTGCTTCGGCACCTTGAAGGAGGCCAGCCGCGCCCGCGCGTGGACCAGCAGTTCTTCCTCGTTCAGCGTGACTCCTGGAAGAGGGACGACGCAGGCGACGACTTTCTCGATCCAGTAGGGGTCGGGCATGCCAACCACTGCGACTTCGCCCACTCCAGGATGCTGCGCGACGGCCTCTTCCACCTCCTGGCTCGAAACGTTTTCGCCGCCGCTCTTGATCATGTCTTTCTTGCGGTCGAGGAAGTAGAGCCAGCCGTGCTCGTCGCGATAACCGACATCTCCGGTGTGATGCCAGCCGCCCCGGAAGAGCGCTTCGTTGGCGTCCGGATCTTCGAAGTAGCCGGGCGTGATGGAGGGCCCGCGGACCACAAATTCGCCAGGCTTCCCGGTGCCGACGTCGTTCATATTCTCGTCGACGATGCGCATGTCGAGCGGCATGTGCTCAATGCCGATCGGGTCGGGAGCGTCGAGCATGCGGCCAAGATCGCCGGGTGGCGTCGACGAGCCGAGCGCCGTGGTTTCGGTTTGGCCCCAGGCGTTCACCCAATCGGCGTGCGGCACCATTTCGCGCCAGCGCTGGAAAACGGGGGTGGGAAGGTATTGAAAAACGAACAGGCGCTTGAGGCTGGACAGGTCCGCCGTTTCGATGCCAGGCGTTTGCATCAGGCCCACCCAGACGGTGGCCGGTAGCGCCATCGTGTTCACCTTGTGGTTCGAGATGGCATTCAGAATCGGCTCGGGACGCGGCAGTGGAATAATAACGCTGGCGCAGCCGGAGGAAAAGCATGCGAACGTCATCACGAGCCCGGCGACGTGGAACATCGGCAGGCCTAGGAGATATCGGATCGAGCGATCAAGACCATAATCGGCGTAGGTGGTGAGCAGATAACCGAACCAGTTGAGATGGTTCAACACTACGCCCTTTGGACGCGCCGTCGTGCCGCTGGTGAAAATGATGACGCTGGGGTCTTCGTTGGCGACGAACTGCTCGACGGGCGCACCGTCCTGGTTGGCCGGGAATTGGCCGTCGAGGAGAATCCGAATGTCGGGGCAGCGGTTCACTTTTCCGAGAAATACCGGATCGACGAGCAGCGCTTTGGCGCGCGTCTTGTCGAGGACGTAATCCACATCCTCGGCCGTGAACATCAGGTTGATGGGGACAAGCGGTGCGCCGATGCGTGCGCAGGCGAAGAAGGTGGCGGCGTATTCGGGAGAATTAGCAGCCAGAATCGCGACACCGTCCCCTCGGCTGATGCCGAGATCGAGAAGCTCGCGCGCGATGCGGTTTGCCATCGCGTCGAATTCGCCATAGGTGAGGTCACGTCCATGAAAGTGGATCGCGTGCCGCCGCGGATCTCGCGCAGCGGCGCGTCGAAGCGAGTCCCCGACGTTGAAGCGGTGAATCAGGTTGTATTCGAGGTCGGATACTGCAGGCATCTTAGAGCTTCTCTTCTTTTGCCAGGATCTCTTTCATAATTTCCGACGTGCCCGCGCCTATGGTGTTGAGGCGGACGTCGCGCCACAGGCGGCCGATCGCATACTCGTTCGTATACGCGAAACCACCGTAGATCTGCATGCAGTCGTATGCGATTTTCTGGGATAGCTCGGACGTGTAGAGCTTAGCCATCGTGATTTCGCGGACGGCGCGATTACCGCGATTCATCAGGTCGACAGCGCGGTAGACCAGCCAGCGTCCGGCCTCGACGGCCGTCAAGTGTTCCGCAAAACGATGACGCCAGACCTGGAATTTGCCGACCGGCTGGCCAAAGGCGGTGCGCTGCTTGCCGTATTCAATGGCGTCGCGGACGGCCTTCTCCGACGATGCGAGGGCCCCGATCGCAGCGGCCAGGCGTTCGCCCTGGAAGTTCTCCATGATGTAGTAAAAGCCGCGGCCCATCTCGCCGAGGATGTTGCTCGCCGGGATGCGGCACTCATCGAAGAACAACTCCGCGGTGTCGGAGGCGAGATTGCCGATCTTCTTGAGCTTCTTGCCGACGGAGAAGCCTTTGGTTTTGGTCGGGAACAGGACCAGCGACACCCCGCGGTGGCCTTCGCCGCCGGTCCGCACGGCCAGGACGATGAAATCGGCGCGAGTGCCGTTGGTGATCCAAAGTTTTTGACCGCTGATGACGAGCTCGTCGCCGTCGCGTCGGGCGTGCGTTTTGATGGCCGCGACGTCCGACCCTCCGCCCGGCTCGCTGATCCCCAGCGCTCCGATCCATTCACCGCTGACGGCACGCGGAATGAATTCTTCCTGCTGCTCCGGGGTGCCGAGTTCCTGAATGACGGGGATGGTCAGATCCGACTGCACCATGAACGCCATGCTGACGCTGCCGCTTTCGGAGGCGCGCATGGCTTCGAGGTAAGCCGTGCTGGCCCACCAGTCGAGTCCGCTACCGCCCCACTTGGGATCGATTCGGATGCCGAAAAGGCCGAGGTCGCCCGCCTTCTTGAAAAGCTCGCGGGGAAAGATGCCCTCTTCGTCCCACTCCGCTGCGTGGGGCGCTATTTCTTCCTTGCAGAAGCGCGTTACGGTTTGGCGAATGAGCTGATGCTCCTCCGTGAAGTAGGGAAACTCACTCGTTTGCGGTTGTTGCTGAACTGCTGCGCTCATTGTTCTCCTTCGAGGACTCGATCTCGACCAGCATCTGGCCGGGTGCGACGATGTCACCGGTTTTAACCAGGATGGCGTCGACGACCCCGTCGATGTTCGTCTTTATAGTTTGCTCCATTTTCATGGCTTCCAGCACCAGGAGGGGGTCACCGGCTTTGACCCTGTCGCCCTTCGTTACCAGGATGCGGAGAACCTGGCCCGGCATTGGTGAATTCGCGGTTTCATGGCGATGTGCTCCGACTGGCCGCGGATAGCGCGGGAGGCGGCGGACCGTCCGCTGGCCCAGCGTCGGTGAGCTGACGAAGTATTCCTCGCCGTGCTGCATGATTTCGACGCGGTGACCCGGTTCTTTGGGCGCCACGGCATACTCTCGGCCCGCGATTTCAAATCGCATCAACGGCCGTGGATAGGAGTTGTTGCGATAACCGATTGGGATAGTTGGAAGGACGGCTCGTTGTGCCTGTTTCGTTCTTTCGATGTGCCCACAAACCATTGCGGCAAGCAATTCGTCGTGTTCGTCGCGGGGGCGCGGGACCAGCCTGAACTCGGTGTGGGCGCGGCCGGCTTGGAATTCCTCGTGTTCGAGGACGTCGATCAGGAATTCGCGGTTGGTTTCGACGCCCTGGACGACGAAGTGTTTCAGAGCATAGATCAGCTTGCGAAGGGCTGTCGGACGGTCGGGTGCGTAGGCAATTACCTTCGCCAGAAGTGAATCATAGTGGACCCCGATTTCCGTCCCCGGCTCAGCGGCGGTGTCTACACGGACGTGTTCCGGAGGCCGCCAGACGTGGATGCGGCCGGTCGCCGGCCGGAAGTCGTTCTCGGGATCTTCGGCGTAGAGGCGTGCTTCGATGGCGTAGCCTTGGGGTACGAAGTCGGGCGCCAGCGCGCGGCCTTCGGCAATCTCGATCTGTTGCCGGACCAGGTCCAGGCCAGTGATCATTTCGGTCACCGGATGCTCCACCTGGATGCGCGTATTCACTTCCATGAAGTAGAAGTCGCCGTTCGGCGCCAGGAGGAATTCGACCGTGCCTGCGCTGGTGTAGCCAAGCTTACGGCAAAGCGCGATGGCGGCGAACATCATGCGTCCACGTGTTTCCGGCGTCATCACGGTGCAATGGCTTTCTTCGATTAGCTTCTGATGGCGGCGCTGGACGGAACAGTCGCGCTCGAAGACGTGGATTACCCTTCCGTGATGGTCTCCCAGGATCTGGATTTCGACGTGACGAGCGCCTTCGATGTACTGCTCCAGCAGCAGCGTGCCGTCGCCGAACGCGCGCTCCGCTTCGCCTTGCGCGGCGTGGAAAGACTGGTCGAGTTCGGCGGCATCCCGGACGATGCGCATGCCTCGGCCGCCCCCTCCGGCGGAGGCTTTGATCAGTACGGGGAAGGTTCCAGGGACGGGCTTCGGCACCACCGGGACACCGGCTTGCTCGGCGATTCGACGGGCTTTTTCTTTGGAGCCCATGGCTCGGATCACCTCGGGCGTCGGGCCGATGAAGGTGATGCCGGCGGATTCGCAGGCGGCGGCGAAATCGGCGTTTTCGGAGAGGAAGCCATAACCGGGGTGGATGGCATCGGCTCCCGTTTTTCTAGCGGCATCGATTATGGCGTCGATGTTGAGGTAAGATTCGCGGGGCGGCGGAGGGCCTATGAGGACCGCTTCGTCAGCTTGCCTTACGTGCAGAGCGTTGTGATCAAAATCGGAATAGACGGCGACGGTTTCAATGCCCATGGACCGGCAGGTCCGAATGATGCGGACAGCGATCTCGCCCCGGTTCGCGATCAGGAGCTTCCTTAGCATTCGCCCACCAATAATCTGGAAGGGTGGCGCAGGCCTTCATCAGCCTGTCTTTGGACCTTACTAACAATGCGCAGGCGAAACCGCGTGCACCGCAACGCGGCATGGCCGCAACCAACAGAAACTCTCCGGTTGGAAAAGGTGGGACAGGCGTTTTGGCCTGTCCTTTCTCGGTGAAGTGCAAAGGCAGGCTGATTTCTGCAAACTGGGATGTCCTTCGGATGCCGCCCTATTAAGAATCTACGAGCGGTCTCACCCGAACGTTCTCGCTTCCATCCAAAGGCACGGTCGAAAACTGCGCTTGGGCAGGCCGTGGCAGGATGAAGTAGCTGCCTTCTCCCGTGGGAGCTCACCCCAAAACGCGCAGGCGAAACCGCGTGCGCCACGTTGTTTTCATCCATTTTCGTGGACCGGCGGTCCATGGCTACAGGCTGAAGGCCTGCTCCACCCATCCACAGTAGGTTTCTCATTAGTGGCGGAACACTCCAAATTCCAGCGTTCCCTTTACAGGGGCATTGTAGGATGCCGACAGGGCAATCGCGATCACCGTTCTCGTGTCGCGCGGGTCGATGATTCCGTCGTCCCAGAGGCGGGCGGTCGCGTAATAGCTGTCGGACTCGCGGTTAATTTGCTCTTCCAATGCCTTCTTCGCGAATGCCAGCTTGTCTTCGTCGACCGGCTGGTTGGCTTTCACCGCGGCTTCGCGTTTGATGATGTCCATCACGCCGGAAAGCTGCTGTGCCCCCATCACCGCAATGCGATGGTTCGGCCACGTAAAGAGGAATCGAGGGTCGTAGGCCCGGCCGCACATGGCGTAATTCCCTGCCCCGTACGACCCGCCCACCATGATCGTGATCGCTGGCACGGTCGAGTTGGAAACGGCGTTGATCAGCTTGGCTCCGTTGCGGATGATTCCGTCCTCTTCATAGGTCCTGCCGACCATAAAACCCGTGATGTTCTGTAGAAACAGCAGAGGCATGTCCTGCTGGTTGCAGAGTTCGATGAATTGGGCGCCTTTTGCGGATGACTCCGACATCAGCACGCCGTTGTTGCCCAGGATTCCGATCGGAAAACCGTGGATGCGAGCAAAGCCAGTCACCAGCGTAGGGCCGTATTCCGGCTTGAACTCGGAGAATTCGCTCCCATCCACGATCCTGGTAATCACGTCCCGGATTTCAAAAGGAACTCGGACGTCAGCCGACGCGATCCCCAGGAGTTCATCCGGATCATAAACAGGGTCGGAAACAGGCCGTGGGGTGAAGGCCGGGGGACGATTCAGATGCGCCACGATGTCGCGGGCGATCCGGATGCCGTCCAGTTCGTCTTCGGCAAGATAATCGGATAGACCGGAAACACGTGAGTGCATCTCGGCTCCGCCCAGCGATTCTTCGTCCGACACCTCGCCGGTCGCCATCTTCACTAACGGCGGGCCAGCCAGGAAAACCTGAGCCTGCTTCTTCACCATGACGACATAGTCGGACATGCCAGGCAGGTAGGCCCCGCCTGCGGTCGAGCTGCCGAAGACGACGGAAATGGTCGGGATGCGTTCCTTCGAGCGGCGTGTGATCTCGCGGAAGCCCCGTCCTCCGGGCACGAAAATCTTCGCCTGGACGGGCAAGTCCGCGCCCGCGGCTTCCACCAGCAGGATGGTGGTCAGCCGGTTGATGCGCGCAATATCGGCGAGGCGGGCATTCTTCCACGAACCGGCTTCACCCGTCGCCCCGCCTTTGGCCGTCGCCTCGTTCGCGATGATCAGGCATTCCCGGCCGCACACCAGGCCCACTCCACCGATCACGCCGGCGCCCGGAAACTCGTTCTCCATGCCGTGCCCGGCCAGCGGCGCAATCTCGAGGAAGTAGGAGCCCTCATCGAGCAGCATGTCGACACGTTCCCGCGGCAGCAAGCGCCCTCGCTCGCGATGGCGTTTGACGTACTTCTCGCCTCCGCCCTCGGTGGAGCGCTTCAGCTCAGCGCGCAGACGCTCGACGGCAGCCAGATTCGCAGCGTAATTCGATTGATAAAGGGCAGATCCCCGGTCGACCAATTCAGTTACTGTATCAGCGGACGACGACTTTTGCCAACCCGGCGTTCCCCGCGGTGTCGTAGACGCGGACCACGATCAGATGCTCGCCGGCGCGGACGTTTTCTAGCGCGATGTGGAACTGTTCGCGCGGGGAGTCCGTGACGCCGTCGGCCGCTTCAAGCGGCATCCAGGGGCCGGCATCGAGCGAGTATTCACAGCGGCGCAGCGGCGAGGTCTTGTCGGCGGCGTCGACGTCCACTTCCACGTGCGTCGCGTTGCGGCGGGCTTCGCTCAGGGTCACCACCGGCGGCGTATTATCGATGAGCACAGGCGTGCTGACCAACTCGGCTTCCCGGGCGAGGTTCACGGGGTTCGACGGACGGTCAGTGGCCACAATGCGGAAGTAATAGCGGCCATCCGCCAGCACGTCCCCATCGATCAGGAACGAATTGTCGAACAGGTTGGTGCGAACGAGCTTCCATTGCTGCTCTTCTTCTCCCCGGAACCAGAGGGCATAGGCGAGTTTGTCACCGTCGGGGTCGTCGGCTTGCCAGGTCACCTGGATTTGCGATCCCTGTGCTCGCGATAGCGCCTGGGTCGGAGTTCCCGTGGCTGCGGTCTGCGCATCGCCGCTGTCCGTCACGGTGATCGTGTAGGCTGCAGTGTTTGCAGTGGATGCGGACTTGGGGGTTGTAGCCCCGGACGCGGCCGCCGAACTCACCGTGATACTTCTGACCACCGGCGGGGTGTTTTGGGGCAGGTAGGCAATGACGACATCTTCCACCACCGGCTTCGTACCGCTGAGTTCGGCCCGCCATTGAATGTAACGGGCGTTGGGACTCTGTATCAGGCTGCCTTGGGGATCGCGGATGGGAGCGGACCACTCGCTCCAAGTCTGGTCGGGACGTGATGAATTCCCCGTCCGCGTCTGGAATGACGCAGTGCCGTTATGCTGGCGCCACGTGAGCCGTCCCCAGCGCGCCACGGTGTTGGCATCGTGGACTGGCGATTGGTAGCTTCCCGTAGCCACCGGCGTTTGGTCCGCGGCCGGCGCGAGGCGGAATACCTTGCCTGCGTCGCCGGTGGAGGCGAGCACTCCCGACGCTGTTTCGAGCAAACGCGTCGCTTCGCCCTCGTTGGTCTGCACCAGAAGCGTGGGCTTATGATCGGCGCCGAGGCTGTAAATGCGCGCCTGCACGTCGGTGCTGAACAGGATGTTCCCGTCCGGACGCATCGCCAGGTCGTAGATGTTCTCTTCCTTCGAGGACCAGATGGTCTCGACCGTATTATCCGGGTTGATCTTGTAAATCGCGGCTTTGTCCACTCCTGGCAGTTCGACGCTCGCGGCCAGGTTCGTCGCGGCGGGTGCAGGCGTGGCAGATTTGGGCGTGTCGGCGGGCTTCGGCTTTACGTCGGCTCCGGCTTGCGCGTTTTCCGAGACACTGATGCTGGTAGCGGGCGCGGTCACCGTAACCGAGGTTGTGCCGAGGGAAATCGGCGTGAGGCCACTGGCGCTGCTGGCGAGGGCGCCACCGAGGGCGGCGGCGTATACGGTGCCGTCCGGCATCGGTTTAATGGACCGGATCTCGGGCAGGTTTGCGTCGTAGAGAACGAATGCCTTGTCCTTGGCGCTGATCCGGTAGAGGATGCCGTTCGGTTCGCTACCTGCCAGAAGACGGCCCTGCGCGTCGATTGCGAGCGAAGTGACGTGGGCCTGGCCGGTCGAATAGTAAAGCTCACCTTTACCGCTCTTGTCTACGGCGTAAACATCGCCCGGGTCCCCCGCAGCAACGTAGAGCATTCCATCCTTGCCAAACGCGAGCCCCCAAATGTATTTGGCTTTGGGCGCGAAGAATTCGGCCGCTTTGCCGTTCTCAATTCGGTAGACCTTGCCGTCCGGGGACGTGGCGGCATACAGGACTCCGGCTGAATCGAGGGCCAGGGCGAACACTTCGGGCTGATCGGCGGTCCAAACCAGCGTGCTCGCACCGCCGGGCGCGACGCGATAGATCCGGCCGCGGTGGCCGGTGCCGATGTACAGCGAACCGTCGGCAGCCTGGACCATCGTCCAGACGACAGCCTGGCCGGAGGTCAGGAGCGTGTCGAGCTTGGGCGCCAGCGTCAGGCGTCCGTCGCGATCGAGCGAAACTCCGTTGAAGCGGCCCTTGATGAAATCCTGGTAGGAACTCATTTCCCAGGTGGTCGTAGTGGCACCGAACGCGGCGACTGCCGTGCAGCACCAGAGGAGCAATTTCGTCATTCTTTCACTTCCACCTGGATCGACTTGGAGCCGGTAACCACGAAGTCGCCCAGGCTCACGGGAATTTCGGTCACCGTCGAGCCTTGCGAGAACAGGTTGAGCGCGGGCGCCCCCTGCGTTTTCGCGAGCACCAGGGCGAGCGACGGCGGAGGATCGGGCAAATCCGCTCCCTGGGCCTGGTACGCGGCCTCATTGCGCCATACGCGCAAATAGGCGTTGGTGTTGATGTGAAGGCTGTTCACCGTGTTCACGAGTTGTTGGGGCGATTTGGGCAGGTTGCTCACTACCTGGGCGTAATCGACCATGTTTGCGGAGCTGGCGTCCATGACGGTGAACTGCAGCGGCCCAAGCGGCGTTCCTAGCGGCACGACATATCGGACGGTTTTCTGCATTTCCGCGCCGTTCTCGCCGGTAAAGGAGATGGTTAGGTCGATCGGTTCGCCGGGATGGGCGTCCTTGTTCGCGGTCACCTGGTCGATCTGAAACAGGCGCTTGCGTTCGGAGGCTTCGATGGAGATATCGATGCTGCTGATCTTCAGGGCGTCAAAGCCGGCTGTCATGGCATAGCCGAGAGGTGTCGCGACGCCGTTCGACACCAGGGCTGGAACCGAGAAATCACCCGCGTAGGTATTGTCGAGGGTGATCGGCGGGATGCCGTTCTCGAACTTGATCGAGCCGCGCACGGTAAAGCTGCCGAGCCCAACCGTGCGTTCGGTAGCGTCGAGCGCCGAATAAACTGCCATTTGCAGAATCAGCGGGGACAAGACGCGGTCGGCCACCATTTGCATGTAGTAAGACGACGGCGCGTGGCGAACTCCGTGTACGCTGACCGAGAGCGGGACGGTTTTGGCTCGCCGGCCGAGCTCGCCGAAGATGCTGGTGCTGCGGTCCTGGGTGATGGAGCCCATCCACTCGCGGGCGGACGAAATCTTGAACGAGTTTGCCAAGTTGGGCAGGACAGTAATCACTTCTGCGCGGGCAAAAGGCAGGTCGGTGTTGCCCACAGACAGGAACTGGTGCCCGAAGGCGAAAAGACGGTTTCCATCGATTGTGGTGATGGTGCCGTCGGCTCCGATACTCATGTCGCCCGATAGCAATTGGACGGTAATCATGTCGCCGGGGTGCAGGAGCGAGGGATCGCCGAGCTTGGGCGGCAGGTGGCCTCCGCTGGAGACCCCCTGGACCGGCTCAAAGCCTAATTTCTTGAGTTGAGGCTCAAATTGGCGGAGCGTCGAGGCGGTGAAACCGCTAAACGAAACCGGGGTCGCGATGTTCTGCAAGCCGCCGGGCGCCGAGGAGCCTGAGGTCGTCGGCGGCGCCGGTGCCGGGTCGACGGCGAGCATCTCCTCGATGGGCCGGATTCCGGCAATTGGCTCCTTCGAATAGGAAAACCCAAGGGCCACGGCGCCGACCAGCTTGCCGTCGATATAGACCGGGCTGCCGCTCATTCCCTGAATGATGCCGGTTTTCTCCAGCGGCCCTCCGGAAAGGCGCGCCAGGATCACCGATTGCTTGGGACCAAGGTTCTCCAGAACTCCCAGTATCTCGACCTGGAACTCTTCCAGGCGATTGCCCGTAAATACCGTCTTTCCAATACCATGCTGGCCTGGACGGATGTCTTTCAGGGGGAAAATCGGGGTTTGGGCAAGCAGGCCCGATGCTACAATCGGCAATATAAACAGACGCAAGAGGGCCACAAAGCCTATTCTAGTCTGCCTGTCGGCACGATATCTGGCTAGTAGCTAAGAAAGGTTGACAAGCCGAAGCTTGTCTTACGATGGCAACCTACGCCAAGTCGCTTCCAGAGGTCCGCACTTTGCCGTGGTCGAGCCTCATCTGGTTCGGCGCGCTGCTGCTCGCGTGCTATGCGCCAGTGTTGTATTGGCTGGGCTACCAATGGGCAACGGACGCCGACATGGGACACGGTTTCTTCGTGCCGGCGGTGGCGGGATACATCGTCTGGCAGCGGCGCTCGCAGCTTGCGACGGTCGAGGTAAGGCCTAATGCGTGGGGGTTAGTGCTGGTCGTTTGGGGCGCGGTGCAGATGCTGCTCGGAACGCTGGGAGCGGAGATTTTTCTGGCGCGGACGGCTTTCCTGGTGTCATTAACCGGCGCGATTCTGTTTTTGGGCGGAACTAAAGTTCTGCGAATCGTGGCGTTTCCCCTGTTCTTGCTGTGCTTCATGATTCCGCTTCCGGCCATTATTTACGCTCGCATCACCCTGCCGCTCCAGATTTTTGCCAGTTCGGTGGCGGAAACTATTCTGGGACTCCTCAGCATTCCCGTACTACGCGACGGCAACGTTCTGAGCCTCGCCAACCAGCAACTCGACGTCGCCGAGGCTTGCAGCGGCATTCGTTCGCTGCTGACGCTTTCGTTCCTCTCGCTGGTTTACGCCTATTTCTTCGACCGCAAGCCGTGGATGCGCTGGGTGATGCTGGCCGCGACCATCCCGATCGCGATCGCCGCAAACGCCGGGCGGGTCACCATTACGGGCATCATCAGCAACTACCGGCCGGACCTGGCACAGGGGTTCTTTCATACCCTCGAGGGCTGGGTGCTGTTTATCGTCGCGTGTTCGCTGATGGTGGGGTTTCATTGGGCTGCGAATCGGGTGTACGCGATGCGGAGGGCTCGTGGGTAAGCGCTCGGCGATTATCCTGTCGGTCGCTTTGCTCGCCCAGGCAGGCGTATTCTATGGCTTCTCGCGCGGCGAAGCGGTGCCCGCTTATCGGCCATTCCGCGAGTTTCCCAGCCAGTTGGGGCCCTGGCGGCTGATCCGTGAGAACGTCCTCGATGCGGATGTCATGCGGATCCTGCGCGCGGACGACTATATCAACAGCGATTACGCCGAAAACCCAACGCAGGCCGTAAACCTGTTCGTCGCGTTCTTCAAATCGCAGCGCGCGGGCCAAGCTCCCCACTCCCCCAAAAACTGCCTGCCCGGCAGCGGCTGGATTTGGACCACCGCCGACACGATTCCGGTCACCATTCCAGGGCATCCGGCGCCGATCACGATCAACCGCTACGTGGTCGCGCGGGGCGATCTTCGGGACGTGGTGCTGTACTGGTATCAATCGCGCGACCGCGTTGTCGCCAGCGAGTATAGCGCCAAAATCTTTGTCGTAGCGGACGCGCTCCGATACAACCGCACGGATACCTCGCTGGTGAAGGTCACGGTGCCGATCAACGACAAAAAAGAACAAGCCGCCACCGACGTGGGGGTCGAATTCATCCGCACCTTCTTTGATACACTTCGTAGCTATCTGCCTTCATAAACGCATGCACAACATAATTCGAGCCGCCTTCGTGGCGGTGGTTGCCGTTTTTGCCGCGTTGGCCCAGGAGCCGCCGCCTGCACCCCGGCCCGCCGCGCCGCTGCCCGACCGTTCCGACGAGGTAATCAAAGCCGTCGACAACTGGATGTGGTTCCAACGCCTGGGCGACATCGCGGATGTGGATATCGTCACCTATACCAGTCTTCCGCCCGCGCACGTGACCAATCCAAAGGCCCCGGGCGCAACGAATCCGCTCATCATCCACGCCTACACGTTTATCCCCAAGAAGCTGGACCGGACGCGCAAGCAGTCGCAGCCACTGATCGTGCTGGTTCACGGCGGCGTGCACGCGAACGAGGACACCAGCGACGCCCACATCGTCCGGGAACTTGTCGAGCAGGGGTATTCGATCATCACGACGGACTACCGCGGCAGCACCGGGTATGGCCGCGGCTTCTACGAGCAGATCGACTACGGCGGGCGCGAGGTAGACGATGTCTACGCCGGCCGCAACTGGATGCTCGAGACGTACGATTTCCTGGACCCGAAGCGTGTCGGAATCGTCGGATGGAGCCATGGCGGGCTGATCACGCTGATGAACATCTTCCAGCATCCTCACGATTACGCGGTGGCCTATGCCGGCGTGCCCGTGAGCGACCTGGTGGCGCGCATGGGATACGAGCCCGAAGGCTATCGGGCACTGTATTCCGCGCCGTACCACATCGGTAAGACGGTTCGCGAAGATGTCGGCGAGTACCGGCGGCGGTCGCCTGTGAACCACGTAGAGGATCTGGATACTCCACTCCTGATTCACACCAACACGAACGATGAGGACGTGAACGTGCTCGAAGTCGAGCATTTGATCGAAGCGCTCAAGGCGGCAGGCAAGAAGTTCGAATACAAGATTTATCAGAATGCGCCCGGAGGCCACCACTTCAATCGGACGGATACGAAAATGGCGCGCGACTCGCGGCATGAAGTTTACGTGTTTCTGGCGGGCTATCTGCACCCCATGAACGCCGCGCGTTAGATACCGCCTGTTAGAACACTTCCGCCAGCCGGCGAATTCCTTCTCGAATTTCCGGTTCCTTGAGGCGCGCATAGCCTAGCAGAAACCCGGCGGCCGATGGTTCCTTCAGGAAATACGGCGCTATGCCGTAAATCCTGACACCTAACGACAGGGCCTTCGAGACGATCAAATCCTCCCGACAGCTCATACGAGGCCACAGCACAACGTGCGCGCCCGCGCCGTCGCCCGTCACTTCGACGCGTTCAGCAAGATGCCTCCGAATTGCCCCCAGCAGCGCTTCACGACGCAGCGCATTGCGGCGGCGCGTGCTGCGAAGATGCCGCTCGTACATCCCGCCGGTGATGAAATCGGCTAAAGTCTGCTGTTCGAGTGTGGCAGTATGACGGTCGGAGAGCCACTTCGCGGCTGTAAATGCCCGAGCCAGCGGCTTGGGCACCACTAAGTAACCGATGCGCAGCGCGGAAAACACGGTGCGAGAAAAAGTCCCCATGTAAATCACTCGTCCCCCTGAGTCCAGACCCTGCAATGATTCGAGCGCTTGGCCGCCGTATCGGAACTCGCCGTCGTAATCGTCTTCCACCACGACACCGCCGGTGCGATCCGCCCATTGGAGGAGTGCCAGGCGGCGCGCGAGCGGGAGAATCGCGCCGGTCGGAAACTGATGGGACGGCGTGACGAAAACGATACGGGCCGATTTCGGTAGTGCATCCGGGTCCAGACCGTCGTGGTCAACCGGGACCGGTTTGATCAACGCTCCAGCGGCACGAAGCACTTCCCGCGTGCCCTGGTATTGCGGATCTTCGACCGCAACCGGGTCGCCTGGGTTAATCAACACGCGCGCAATCAAGTCGAGCCCCTGCTGCGAGCCATTCACCACGATCACCTGCGAGGAGTCGCACACAACCGCGCGGGAGCGGCTAAGATGCGCGCGGATGGCGTCGCGCAGAGCAAGACTTCCGTTTGACGGGCCATAGTCCAGATCGCGGACGGAAGCCTTCCGCGCGTTACGGAGAAGTAACCGGCGCCAGGTCTCGAACGGAAAGAGCTCGACGTCGCTGCGGCCGTAGGCGAAGTCGCAGCGGACCGGTTTACCTTCGGTTTTCTGAGGAACGTCCACCTTCGGCGCAGCCTCTTCGGCCGCTTCGCCAAATTTCGACAAGCGGAAGCTCGCCTGTGCCGCGGATGCACGAGTATGCGGTGGATTCAGGCTCTCGCCCACGTAGGTTCCCGAACCGCCACGGCCGGTGATAAAGCCTTCGGCGGCCAGTTGATCGTACGCCAGCACTACGATGGTCCGCGAGACACCGAGTTGATCGGCGAGATCTCGGGTCGAAGGTATACGGCCGCCCCGGCGCAGGGTGCCGGAAAGAATCGCCTCTCGCAGTCCTTGGTAAATCTGGCGAAAAAGGGGTTCGCCGCTTTTCGAAAGTGGTATCAGCAATTCCATCGAAACTGGAGCTATGAAAATACCATGTTCTGACCCATGATCGGAAGCAGATGATGCGCTTCCAGCGAAAGGGGATCTTACTAACGCTTGCGATTCGTTTCGCGCTTCTTGCCGGACAGGCCGCGGACTATCCGGTAATTGAGTTACGACGTTACTCGATTAAAGAGGGCGAGCGGGAACGTTTCACCAAGCGTTTCGAGAGCTACTTCCCCGAAGCCATCCAGCAGACCGGGGCGATCGTGGCGGGCGAGTTTCTGGAGCGGGCGAATCACTCGATGTTTACCTGGATTCGCGGCTTCCACGATATGGACGACCGCGCGCGGTTGAATGCCGCCCTCTATTTCGGTCCGGTGTGGAAGGAACATCGCTCGCAGATGAACGAACTTCTTGTCGATAGCGACAATGTGCTTCTGCTGCGCCCGCTCGATGCAGACAGGGGCGTTCTTGTTCTTCCAGCGGTCGATCCGGCGAAGGAGAACAGCGCTCAGGGCGTCGCCGTAGCGCAAGTGTTTGCGATCAAGCCTGACGCGGTACAAACCTTTTCACAGCAGGCGCAAGCGGCATTTGCCCGTTATCGCGCGGCGGGAGCTCACGAGGCGGGTCTCCTGGTGACGCTGGATGCTCCGAATAACTTTCCGCAGCTTCCTGTGCGAACAGATGGACCGTACCTCGTTTGGCTGGGAGTGCTGAAAGACAACCAGGCGCTGGAGCAGCTTACTCCGCTGGCCGGGCAGGCGGCTAAATCTCTCGCGGGTACAGGTTTGATGCGAGGCGCTGCCGAATTGATCGTTCTCGACCCGGCGCCGCGATCCCGACTGAGGTGGTTAGCAGAATGGCAGTAATTGGAAGACCTGAGAAGTCGGAAGCAGCGCCATATTACTTCACGTATATCGATCGCGTTGCGGATGACGACATCGTTCGCGTGCTCAGCGGCCAACTCGAGGAGACGCTGGCATTGTTCTCGCAGACTTCGGAAGACGACTCGCTCTATCGCCCCGCCGAGGATAAATGGAGCATCCGCCAGACGCTCAGCCACCTGGCGGACGCCGAGCGCGTCATGGCATTTCGCGCTTTCTGGTTCGCCAGGGGCTTTGAAAGCGCGCTGCCCAGCTTCGACCAGAATGTTGCAGCCCGCGCGGCCGATGCAGACCCAATCCCCTGGGCGGCACACTTGGAAGAGTTCCGGCGGGTGCGGCTTTCCACCGTGACGCTGTTCGAGAACATGTCACAAGATGCTTGGACGCGCGGAGGCGTCGCAAGCGACAATTACTTCACGGTCCGCTCTTTAGCCTTTCTCATTGCAGGGCACCTGAAGCATCATCTCGACCGTTTACAACGACGGGATTCGGTTTCACACCACTAGCAGGATCTATAATAGTCCCCAAGCTCACACGGAGGACTATGCGCAGCACTTGTCTTTTGCTGACCGTCGCACTCGCGCCTGCTTTTGGAGCGCCCGCGAAGACCACGTTCCACAAGGACGTCGAACCAATTCTCCAGGCGCGTTGTCAGGGTTGCCATCGTCCGGGTGAAGCGGCTCCCATGCCGCTGCTGAGCTACGCCGAGGCTCGTCCGTGGGCCAAGGCGATGAAGGAAGCCGTCCTGACGCACAAGATGCCGCCGTGGTCGGCCGACACCTCCGTGGGACATTTCCGCAACGATCGCCACCTGAGCCCGGAAGAGATCGACACCATCGCGAAGTGGGTGGATGCAGGGGCGCCGGAAGGCAGCAACAAGGATGCGCCTCCGGCGGTCAAGTTCACCGAGGGCTGGGCGATCGGCAACCCCGACACCGTGCTAGAAATGCCGACCCCGTTCGACATCCCCGCGCAGGGTGTCCTCGATTACCAGTGGATCCTGATCCCTGGCTTCAAGGAAGATAAGTGGATTCAGGGCTTCGAAGTCCGGCCTGGGAATCGGGGGGTCGTGCATCACGTTGCCGCGTTCTGGCGTCGTCCGGGTTCTGCCTGGATGGTGGAAGCGAAGCCGGGCATCCCGATTGCAAAGCCTTCGACGGCTCCCGAGAATGGCGGCTCCGACGGTATCATCGCCGAGTACGTTCCCGGAATCCCCCCGCTTGTTCTGCCCAAGGGCTACGCAATGTTTCTCCCCGCCGGGTCGGACATCATGCTCCAGGTTCACTATACGCCGAACGGCAAAGCAACCCAGGATCGCTCCAAAGTCGGCATCGTGTTCGCCCCAGCGCCACCGGAATACAGAGTGATTCTGTATGGGATGGCCCAGATGGCGCTTCTCATTCCACCAAACGATGCCGATTATCATGCACACGCCACCACTGTCCTCGGGACCGACGTCCGCGTGCTCGGACTCAACCTGCACATGCATCTGCGGGGCAAATCGGGCGAGGTCAAAGCCACCTATCCAGACGGACACAGCGCCGAACTGCTGCGCGTTCCTAAATACGATTTCAACTGGCAGATCACCTATGAGCCGGAAGGAGAGATGATCCTGCCCGCGGGAACCAAGCTCGACGCGCTGATGTCCTACGACAACTCGGCGAATAATCCCAATAATCCAGATCCCACGAAAGAGGTACGGTTCGGGGACCAGACGTCAGACGAAATGGCGTTCGTTTACATGCACGTCGCTATCCCCAGGAATCAGGATCCGCGGACTTTGTACCGTAGGGCGTCCTATCCACCCAAACCGGCCGAATAACGAGGAACCAATTCACATGCTCCAACGAATCGTAGTTTCTATCTCCGCTGCCTCGCTCATGTTGTTGGCGGCGCCTGCCGAGACCGACGGCCCAGGCGGGCTGAACCCGGCGCTCTTCGAACGGCTGATGTGGCGCAGCATCGGCCCGGCATCGATGGGCGGACGTGTAACGGACATCGAAGGCATCCCCGGCAATCCCGGATTGGTCTACGTCGCCACGGCATCCGGCGGGTTGTGGAAGACCACGAATGGAGGCATGACTTGGGCGCCGATTTTCGATCACGAATCGACCATTTCGATTGGCGATATCGCGGTCGATCCGCACAATCCGGACGTGGTTTGGGTCGGCACCGGCGAGGCCAACGCGCGCAATAGCGTTTCGTTCGGCGACGGCGTGTATAAGACGCTCGACGGTGGCAAGACGTGGCGCAACCTCGGACTGAAGGATACCCGTCACATCTCCCGCATCGTCATCAACCCGCTGAACACGAATATCGTCTACGTTGCCGCGTTGGGACACAATACCGGTCCGAGCGAGGATCGCGGTGTGTTCATGACCAAGGATGGCGGCGAGACCTGGAAGAAGGTCCTGTACATCGACCCGCAGCATGGGTGCGCCGACCTCGACATGGACGTCAACAATCCGAACGTCCTCTACGCCACTATGTGGAAGTTTGAACGCCGTCCGTGGATGTTTATTTCGGGCAGCGAGAAGACCGGCGTGTTCCGCTCCACCGACGGCGGCGCCACCTGGAAGCAGCTCACCAACGGGTTGGCGAAGGGTTTCGGACGCATTGGGGTGCGAGTCGCGCCGAGCAATTCGAACGTCGTGTACGTGATCGGCGAATCGAACGAGGGAACGCTTTTCCGGTCGGACGACCGCGGCGAGCATTTCCACATGATGACGAAAAATCCCGTGGTGGTTGGGCGCGGCCTGTACTATTGCCACCTCACCGTCGACCCCACGGATGAGAACCGGCTGTATTCCATCGGCATGCGCCTCTCGACATCCATTGATGGCGGGCGCAACTGGCGCGGCATCGCATCGGGGATTCACGGCGATTACCACACCGTCTGGGTGGACCCGAAAGATACCAATCGCATCTGGATCGGCGAGGATGGCGGCATCGCCGTGTCCTACGATCGGGCCGAGAATTGGGAATTCGTCGCCAATTTTCCGGCGGGTCAGTTTTACCAGATCATTACTGACAACCGCTGGCCGTTTTATTACATCAGCGGCGGCTTGCAGGACAACGGAAGCTGGACCGGACCCAGCCGTACACGTTCGTCCGGAATTATGAACAACGATTGGACCATGGTGAGCGGCGGCGACGGTTTCCATGTGGTCAGCCACCTCGACCATCCCGGATTATACCTGTCGGAGAGTCAGGGCGGAGGCATTGTACGTACTGATTTGACCACCGGGGAGCAACAGGACGTCAGCCCGCAGCCCAGGCGCAACGACGGCGGACCAGTAAGCGAGCTGAAATACCGTTTCAATTGGAATGCGCCGATTGTGCCCTCGCCGCACGACAAGAACACCGTCTATTTCGGCAGCAACGTGGTGTTCAAGTCTACAGATTTCGGCAAAACATGGACGGCCATCAGTCCGGACCTGACGACGAACGATCCGGAAAAGCAGAAGAGCGTCGGAACGACGTGGACCGAGAACACCACCGCGGAATATCACTGCACCGTGATTCGTATTGCCGAATCACCGGTGCAAGCAGGAGTTATTTGGGCCGGCACCGACGATGGCAACCTGCAGCTCACTACCGACGGCGGTAAGACCTGGACGAACCTCGTCGGCAACGTACCGGGCGTCCCGAAATTTGCCGAAATCGCGTGGGTCGAGCCCTCACGCACCGCGGCCGGCACTGCCTACGTGGCATTCGAGCACCACTGGTTTGACGACTTTCATCCCTATCTGTACAAGACCACCGATTTCGGGAAGACCTGGACCAGCATTAGCGGAAACCTGCCGCAGCATAACTATTTGTGGGTAGTGAAAGAGGACCCCAAGAATCCACAACTCCTATACGTGGGCAGCGAACTGGGCCTGCACGTATCGTTCACGGGCGGCAACCAGTGGGTTCGAATGCACCTGGGGAATTTACCGCCGGTGGCGGTTCGCGACATTGTGGTCCAACCTCGCGAGAACGACCTGATCCTGGGCACGCACGGCCGCAGCATCTGGATTCTTGACGATGCCACGCCATTGCAGCAGATGAACGCGGACGTACTCTCGCAGAACGCCTACCTCTTTAGCATGCGCCCGGCGCTGCGGTACGATGCTGCGCGTGGCGGTCCGGGGATGGGCAGCGGTGGCAATAAGCCGTTCAGCGGACCCAATCCGGCGTACGGCGTGCCGATCACTTACTACGTGAAGGACAAGGGGCCGGCGAAGATCGAAATCCTCGACGGGGCGGGCAAGGTGATCCGCGACCTTGGCTCAATTCCGCAGGATCCGGGCCTGAACCGCGTTACTTGGGATTTGCGCTACCAGGGTCCACGGCTGCGCCGCCCTGCCGAACCGGAAGGCGAAGGTGAGTTCCGGTTCCGGCCCATCGGTCCGCAGGTCCTGCCCGGGAAATACACGGTTCGTCTGACTGCGGGAGGGCAGACTCTGATGCGGGATCTGGATGTGCGGCTCGATCCCACCATCCCGGTATCGGAAGCGGACCTTCGTACGCAGCTCGAGATCGACCTGAAGCTCCGGGACATGGAATCGTCGGTCAACGATGCCCTGCGTTCCATCGACACGTTCAAAGCTGAGCTCGAACAGGCTGAGAAGAACGTCAAGTCTCTCGACCCGCAAGCGCCCAAGGTGCTGACCGGTCTGATTACGGAGCGGCAGCAACAACTTTCCTCGATGGAGTTGAAGCTGGCGCGCCCGAACGACATTCCGGGCTACAGCATGGCTCCCCGGCTGGTGGATCGGCTGGGTCAGCTCCTGGGATCGATTGACCGCGTGCTGGCGGCGCCAACGCCTTACCAGAAGGAGCATTACACCGAACTGAAAGCCGAGTTCCAGAAAAACATGGGTGATGTCAACAACTTCATCGAGCGCCAGATCCCTGAGATTAACGACATGCTTAAAAAGAGCAATGCCGGAGCGTTGATGTCCGGAAAGGCGATCAGCCTGCCGACGCTGTAAATGGATTTGTCACAAAACTGACACAGCTGACGAGAAGTTGGCGGAGAAACCCTCGCGATTACGACCAACGTGTTGATTTTACATAGTTTACTGTCTGGCGCTCGACGTGCTCCCTGTGCAGTAGGCACGGAGCTACCATGCTGCACAGTCTACTCATCACTCAAAACAAAGAAGCAGCCGAACTATTCACTTCGCTGATCCGCTCGTCGGGACAGATCAATCTCGACCGGGTGTTTTGTCCTCCGCCGAGCCCATATCAGCTCACGATGGCGCTCACGACCCTTGCATTGGACGTGGCGTTCATCGATGTTACGGACAGGGAGCAGGCGGTCGCCACCTGCGAACAGATCCGCGATAAGAAGATGGGATTGGCCACTGTCGGATTTTCGACAGCAACCGGTAGCGAATGCCCGAAGCATGCAACTCCGTTCACCCTGGATTTTCCGCTATCGGTGCAAAGCTTCTCGATGACCGTGCGGGATGCCATTCACGCAGCTCGTCCGAAGCGTCGCGGGAACGTTTACGCCATCATGCCGGGTAAGGCCGGCGGCGGGGCAACCACAATCGTTCTGAACTTGGCTTCGCACCTCGCGAATACCCCGGATACGCGAGTGGTGGTTGTGGAGGGCGACTTGCACTCTGGAACCATAAAGGAACGGCTGGAACTCAAGCTGCAGCAGTCCATCGCGCAGACGTTGGCGAGCGCGGATGTCGCGGAAACGCTAATTTGGCCGCGCCACGTGGCTCGCAAAGCAAATATCGACTTCATTCTGACTGGGCGTGAGCGTGGCTTGCGGTCGCCGGAGTGGCATTCCTATCACCACCTGCTCACGTTCCTTTCGAACCGTTACGACCATGTGCTCGTGGATCTTCCCGAACTGCTGGATGATGACACGGCCGAGGTGGCGCAGACGGCGACGACCGTTTTCGTCATGACGACGCCGGAGATTCTGTCGCTCCACCTGGCGCATCAGCGAATTGAAGAGCTCAAGGCGTTCGGCGTGCTGGCTTCCCGGATCAAGCTTCTGATCAACCGTTGGCATTCCGACGACATGACCCCACCCGAGATTGCCGGGCTGCTGGATTGCGAAGTGGGCGGAGTCTTTCCGAACGATTATCGCGCCGTAACGAACGCGACACTAGAGAAGGGTTTCGTCGATCCACACACGCGGCTGGGGAAAGCATACCGGGCGTGCGCGAGTGCGATTGCGGGCCACAACCTGCCGATTCGTGGACCGGAAGGACGCCGGTCGCTGCTGGAATTGCTACGCCCGGCCCGGCAGGCCGCCGCGAGCAGTCACTAAGCGCTTCATTTCAAACATTCGCACATTTGGGCCCGTCACCCGTGCCTCGATTCGCCAGAGTGGCGACGCGGTTGAATTCGTACGCGAGCTAAAGACGAAGGCCGGGGGAGCAATCTGCCTGATGGGCGGAGGCGAACTCGCGCAATCGTTGATTGCAGCGGGCTTCGACGACAACATCGGATTGAATATTCACCCGATCCTTCTCGGCGCCGGAATTCCCGTGTCCCGTGACGCCGGCATCGCGTCAAGCTGACCCTTACTGAAAGCCGAACCATTAGCGGCGGGTGTGTTCTGGCGAACTATGAACTGTCGGCGTCATCGTGAACGCACGTTTGCTGAAAGTCTAACGTATAACGACTGCGTTACTGCTGCCAGTTCACTGAATCCGCGCGCCCACCGACACCGAGCGGCATCGGCTTGTGCAATGTTCCGTCGCGCCCTGCCATGAACAAAAGCAGTTCGTCCCCCGAGGCGCTTTCAAGGATGAGTGCTGCGATCGGGCCGAAAAACGCCCTTGCTTCCTCACCGCTCATTCCCGACAGAAAAGCGCCCATTAGGGCGGGATCGGCCAGACGAAACTTGAACTCTACGCCATCGGATGACAGCATGGTCGCGAATCGCCGCAGGTGGTTGCGCAGAATGGCCAAGGGGCTACGGGATGTCACGTAAATGCTCCACCCATTCCCCCAGGCCTCCCCGACCGCCGTGGCGCAAGCGGGCGAATCCGGCTCCACTATAAAGAGCGCCATCTGGTCGTTCAGGGGCTCTACGACGACGCCGGAGTCCCTTAATCGCTGAAGGCAGGGGGCACCCGAGCGCAGGTCGAAGATTGCGGCGACCGGATCGGCGAGACCCCTCATGACTTCCAGCGCCGCCGTCACGCGAGCCGATACCGACGACGGCGGCGAAGGTGGAGGCGGCGGCGCCTGAACCGGCAATGGCGGCGGCTGAACCGGCGGAACCCGGAACGCCCGCGACGCGGTGAGCGCCGGGTTGATCTTCACGCCCTCATCTTCGGGAACGGTCGTGATGGCGCGCATCGCCTGGGTCGGCGCATCGACGACAACCGGACGCCCGGCGGCCTGGCCGCTTGCCACCCCTTCGTAGGCGATCGTAAAGCTCGATTGCCCGGCCGTAATGACGTCGCCGGCCTGCAACAAGCCCTCGCTCATACGAGTTCCGTTCAAATACGTCCCATTGCTGCTGTTCAGATCGCGCACTACGCACGCATCGCCTGCCCATTCGATACAAAAATGGGCTCCCGATAAAAACGTGTCCTCGGAAATCGCGTAGTCCGCTTTTGTTGTGCGTCCAATCCGGAAAGTCATTCCCTGTTGGACAACTATGATTCGCCCTGTGTGCGGGCCTGTTGTGACTTGAAGTACCGCCTGCATCGATAGCGCCCTCGGATGAACTCCTGGCAACTACTTTACCGTGTTACGTTCGCCTCCAGGTTAATTTCTTTCTTGTCCAGCGCATCCTGCCGTTTGCGAAACCGGAGCATCTTTGCAGGATCCTCATCTTCCATGAAATATGCACTCAGCGGGCCAAACAGCGAATTCAACTCCTCAGCAGTACATGTCGGCAGGAACACTCGCAGGACGCGAGGGTCGTAAAAACGGAAGAGCATCGGCTTCGCGGTGGGATCGTAGACGGTCAACAAACCACGGAAATGCTGGCGCATGGCCCGGATGTCACTATGCGCCTCGACGAACACACCCCAGTGCTTTCCCCAGCCCTGTCCCAGCAGCCACTCGGTAAACGAACCCTTTGGCGGGAGCCCAATCAGGTACGGCGCCACCTCAGCCATATCGGGCTTCAACTCGCCCCGGAAAAGACAAATGTACTCAGCCTCGTGTGCCTGAAGTTCCTTCAACAGGTTGGGCACAGAAGCACCATCCAGGACGGCGTAGATAGAGCCCCCGTCATCCCGGAACAGCGCCTCACGGATCACATCGACCTTGTCGCTCATTGTTTATCCGGCCACACGGGCCGGTCTCCTAGCTTGGTCATATGTCGCAGAACGGAGCGCCGCTTTGAGACGCCGCCTTGAGAACCAGGGCCTGAGGACCAAACGACGCGGGCGAGCCGGAGGCACTACGCGGCTGCATCGTGATAGGCGTGCCCATCTGCCCAGGATCGGCCGAATCGGCAGCCAACGGATCCAGGGGAGTCTCGGGATTACAGCCGGCACCCGATCCCGCTGCGCCGCCGCTGTTGATCATCACCATCGTGCCCGAGATGAAGATACCGGCGGAATTGATATTGATGAAGTTTCCGCCGACCTTCAATGTGAGCATCGAGCCGGACTCGCCCACCCAATTCGTTCCTGCTTTGAGCTGGATCTCCTGCCCCGCATCCATCGAGTACTTGGAGCCGATCTTCTCCTGCATGTCCTGACCGACTTTCAGCGATTCGGTGCCGTCGACCTTCTGGTTGTGGTCCCCTGTAACCTGGAGGTGCTTGTCGCCTTTGACCTTCTCCTTCTGATCGTGCTCAACGGTCAGGTGCGTGTCGTGACCGATGCTTTCCATATGGTCGGCGCCGACTCGAATGTCCTGATTCTTTTGAGCGTTTATGAAGATCTGCTCGCTACCCTTTTTATCTTCGAAGCGGATCTCGTTGAATCCGCCGCCGCCTTTCGAACTGTACGACTTGATGGTGCTCTTCGTCTTCTGGTCCGGCAGCGTGTAAGGCGGCATCTGGTCCGCGTTGTACACACGACCCGTGATAATGGGCCGATCGGGATCACCTTCCAGGAAGTCTACGATGACCTCCTGGCCGATGCGTGGGATCCACATCGCGCCCCACTTCTTGCCTGCCCACAGTTGAGAAACGCGAATCCAGCAGGAGCTGTTCTCGTTCGCCTTGCCTTCCCGATCCCAGAAGAACTGCACCTTCACGCGACCGAACTCGTCGACGTAAATCTCTTCCCCGCCCGGCCCGACGACAACCGCCGTTTGCGGACCCTGTACGATGGGCCGCGGCGTGATGCGCATGGGGCGGTAATCCACGGTCTTCGGAATGACGGTGAAATGGTTGGTGTAAAGGTCCTCTTCGTCGGCCGCGGTCGTCTGATAAGCGGCGCCGCAATTGGCGAAGTGCTGGACCTCCATGAGAACGTAGGTTTTGTTCAGGTCCGAGCGATAGTGCTCCTGCAGGTCGAAACGATAGCCCGCAATGAAGCCAGCGCAGTTGCTGACGCCGTGCCCCACCTCGTGGCCTGATTCTTCCTCCTGCATGCGGACTTTCGCAACGGTCTCGCCACTGCCCTTATTCAGATAGTCGCCGGGGTAATCGTAGATTTCGAATGCCGTGTTATTGGCGACTTTGTACAGGGTCGGCTCAGTGACGTCGAGATCGGTAAGCGGCGTCTTGAAATTGTAATCGTTCAGAGCATATTGGCCGGAGCGCAATTCGTGGCCGATCTGAAACGCGGTGATGCGGGCTTCGTCGGTCACGCGGCCCATCGTCTCGAAGCGGGCAGTCGGCTGATTCGGACAGGGGTCGAACGAACTCGGGGAGTCGGCCAGAACGAGCGTGTGTTTGCTGAGCTCGTGCTGGAAGAAGTAGAAGATACCGTACTGCTCCATCAGCCGCGAGACGAAGTTAAAGTCGGTCTCGCGGTATTGTACGCAGTATTCCAGCGAATCGTAAGATCCTTGCGTCGAATTCTTAAAGTCCTGAAAACCGAGGTCGCGGAAAATTTGCGTGATGATGTCGACGACGGATTTGTTCTGAAAGATGCGGCAGTTGACGTTGCGCGTCAGGAACCACATCCAGGGGACAATCTCCGCCTGGTAATGCGCGAAACGGTTGTCTTTGCCACTCTGCACGAACCGGCTGACGAACCCGTTGATATAACGCTTCTCATCGTTGGCAAGGTGAATGGTGACTGTTACGCGCTGGCCGACAATGTCGTCGAAGGTGACGTCGGACTTTTCCGAGAGCAGGTCCACATGGTACGTGAATATTCTCGAAACGCTCTCATGTCCATTGACCTTCTCGAGAAGTAGAACATTATCGCCCAGTGGCGTTTCGATCGCGACAATTCGATTGTCTTGTGTGTAGGTCGGCATGGGTCACCTAGAAGCGCATCATGAACAGTGGAATGAGTGGAGCGATTTCGCGTTCCCTCACTTCACTCAGGGGCACGGTCCTTGATGCAGGCGATTGCATCAGCGCTCTTTCATAGATCTCGATTTCGGGCACGGGAGTAGCCTGGCGAACCTGGCCCACCAGCCGCTCGTAATAGGGAAGATCCTCGCGCCGCTGTTCGACCCAGGAGGGTGGCGCCGGATCGTCCTTATACCGGAACGCGATTTGGTAGTAATCTTCGATGATTGTGGCTTGCTCTTCGGCCGCATAGGTCGAGAAATCCCGGGTGTCGTCCAGCTCGTAGTTCATGTACGCCGCGTTCCGGGTTCCAGTCTGAACCATGCTTGTTACTTGATGATACAGCGCGTCGGTAATGTAGCCGCTTCCGTGCGTCTGGTATTGCCAGATGTGAGTCATCTCGTGCACCAGGACGGCCTTGTTGTCGTCGGTGAGGAAGTTGAAGCCCGGCATGATGCGGATCTGGTTCCCCAGCGTAGTCGGCGCGTTTGCGACGCGCGCCTCCACAATGTGCACTCGCTGCGCATCCACGGAATTCCCGAAGATATCACGGACGATGATGCGTTCCGCTTCGTAGAGGGTTCTTCCGCCGGGTCCGGAGATGGCCGCCACTTGCATGACAAGCTGCTCCAGAGCCGGCGACGTGATGGAAACCGGGAGATCGCGACGCTGGCACAGTTGCGAGGGGGGTATGTACCACAGGCGCGGATCCGTGGCGCACGCCGCCGACGGCGGCGTGCCCAGGGGAAGCGCGGAATGTCGCGATATCGGGTTTCCCATAGTCAATCAATCTGTAATGCAGGCTGTCAGCCTGCGGCGGTTCTTTAACCCGCCGTTACGAATACACAAACGAGCCATCCTCGCCGGTCGTGACGTGGATGGAATTCAACTGTTCGCCTTCCGCCATGCGCCCGAGAATCTGCTTTGAAACTTCGGGTAGCAGCGTATTGGTCAGAATATTGTCGACGTTGCGGGCGCCGCTCTCCACTTCAGTGCAGCGGCGTGCCACTTCGTCAATGAGCGCATCATTGTAGGTCAGCTCAATCTTGTGGTTCTCGCGAATGCGGCGCTGGATCTTGCCCAGTTTCAGGACGATGATCCTCTTCATCGCTTCGTCGTGAATCGGGAAGTACGGGATGATCACGAGGCGGCCCAGGAAGGCCGGCTTGAAAACCTTGTTCAACTCGGGCTTCAGAGCTTTCACCAGCCCCTCGGCGCTAGGCATCGTGTCGGGATCGGCCACCAGTTTCGCGAGGGTGTCCGTACCGGCGTTCGACGTCAGGATGATAATCGTGTTCTTGAAATCGATCTCGCGGCCTTCTCCGTCTTCCATCATGCCCTTGTCGAACACCTGGAAGAACAGTTCGAGCACGTCGGGATGCGCTTTCTCCACTTCATCGAGAAGAACGACTGAATACGGCCGCCGCCGTACGGCTTCGGTAAGAACACCGCCCTCACCGTAGCCGACATATCCCGGAGGCGAGCCCTTCAGGGTCGAAACCGTATGCGCTTCCTGAAACTCCGACATGTTGATGGTGATCATGTTGCGCTCGCCGCCATACAGCATGTCGGAAAGCGCCAGCGCGGTTTCGGTCTTGCCGACACCACTGGGTCCCACCAACAGGAACACGCCGATCGGCTTGCCGGGATCTTCCAGGCCGGCGCGAGACGTGCGGATACGCTGTGCAATGCCTTCCAGCGCATGATCCTGGCCGATGACACGAGCACCCAGGTGCTTCTCAAGTTTCAGCACTGTGGCAATCTCGTCCTTCAGCATTTTGCCGATGGGAATACCGGTCCAACCCGAGACGACCTCGCCGACAATGTGCCCGTCAACGCAGACCCGCATCAGTGGCGTCTCGCCCTGCAAAGCCGTGAGTTGTGCGTCCAGTTCCGCCAGTTCGGTGCGTAACGCCTGGGGATCGGCAACCGCGGTCTGGGTGGCCGTGCCGTCTCCGGACGCCGGAGCGTCCGCCGCCGGGGCGCCGTCATTCTCCAGTTTCGTCCGCAGGTCCCGGATCTTCAACACCAGGTCGCGTTCCTTCTCAAAGCGCTCTTCGAGCGACTTAAGACTCTTAGTTGTCTCTTCCTTGCGTTCCGCAATCTGAGCCAACCGCTCGGCGTGATCGGCGCCTACCTTGCTTTCCTGGGTGAGGACCCGTTGCTGGAGATCCAGGTCGTCGAGCGTCCGCCGAGCATCCTCAATAGCCGGGGGCACCGCGTTCTGTCCGAGAGCCAGCCGCGCGCATGCCGTATCCAGGACGCTGACGGCTTTATCGGGAAGCTGACGCCCCGCGATGTAGCGATGCGAGAACCGGACTGCGGCGTGGACGCCCTCGTCCAGGATGCGCACTTTATGGTGTTTCTCGAGAGGCGCCACGGTGCTGCGCAACATCAACATGCACTGCACTTCGCTCGGTTCTTCCACCTTAACCACCTGGAAGCGGCGGGCGAGCGCGGGATCTTTTTCGAAGTACTTCTTGTATTCGGACCAGGTTGTCGCCGCGATGGTCCGCAACTCGCCACGAGCCAGCGCCGGTTTCAGGATGTTGGCCGCATCATTTTGTCCGGCTTGCCCGCCTGCGCCAATCATCGTGTGAGCTTCGTCGATGAATAAAATGATCGGCGTAGGCGATGCCTTGACTTCTTCCACCAGGCCCTTGAGGCGGTTCTCAAACTCGCCCTTGATTCCCGCGCCGGCCTGCAATAAGGCGAGGTCAAGCGTCCGAACCGTGACGTTCTTCAACGGCGGCGGCACATCGCCTTGTACGATGCGCATCGCGAAGCCTTCCACCACGGCCGTCTTACCGACGCCCGCTTCACCGGTCAGGATCGGGTTATTCTGGCGTCGCCGGGTGAGAATGTCGATAATCTGCCGGATCTCGAAATCGCGGCCCAGCACTGCATCGATCTTGCCCTTTTTCGCATTTTCAGTCAGGTTAACGGTGAACTGGTCCAGGTTTGGCGTTTTGCCGCCTGCCCGAGGAACGCCAGGTTGGCCCGCAGCGGCAGCCGCGGCTTCGTCCTCCGCGGCCATGTCGTCTTCCGCCGAGCCGCCGGTGATCTTGAGAAAGTCCTTCTTGAGAAGCTCCGCCTGAATCTTCTGGAATTCGCGGCTCGCCTCGTGTACGATCCGCGCCAGTTCCTCGTTCGACGCCAGCGCCAGGAGCGTGTGGCCCGTGCGCACCTTGGCGGTGCCGAAATCGATGGAGCCGATGGTCCAGGCTTCCGTCATCATCTTTAAAACCGACGGGCTGATCGCCGGAGTCCGCGCATTGCCGGCCTTGAGCTTGTCCAGGCTGCGAGTCAGCTCGGCTGACATGCGCGATGTGTTGAGTCCAAACTGGCGGAAGATACGCGCCGCATCGGTGTCCGTTCCGTCGAGGAGCTTGAGCAGGTAATGCTCAACCTCGATTTCATAATGCGTGCGCGACAGACACAGCCCCGCCGCGGCTTCCACGGCGCCTCGCGCCGCATCGTTCAGTTTTCCTATAAGAGACTTGAGATTTACGCTCATCAGTACCTCGGTGGCAGATCGAATCAGATTCTCAGAATCGTATCACTCGGATCATAGTTCATTGGAATGGTCTTTGCCCACGTGGTCCACCCGAGCTGTGGCGCCACCTTTTCCTCTTCGGCCTTCTCCTCGATTACCGTCTTCTGTCCGGTCATTTCCACCCCTAATTCACAAGGTGGAACTTCCTCGCGCTTTAATACAAGCTGCGTTTGAAAATCTGTCTGGTCGCCCGCAAAGAAGCGCACCAGCGCGCGCAACGGCTGGTAGGCGCTGCCGTTCGGCAGAAACTCGAGATATTTCTTCAAGCTGAGCGGGCCCAGCCGGATACAGATGCCCGACTGCTGGTCCCAGATCTCATCGCCGACAATCACGCCAACACCAACCTGCTCCGAATATGTCGTGCCCTTATCGAAACAGCATTGCGTCGCCTGGTCGAGCCGATGCCAGGCGCCGACGAACTGCTCGATCTCCACCGGCACGTCGAAATAATCCCACAGAATGTTCTTGAGCGCCGTCGTCGACCTGGGGTGCAGGGACAGGAAGCCGGTATAGAACATCAAGGCTTCGTCTCGCACCGCCTGCCGGTTTTGCAGCCCTTCCGTACCAATGCCAATGAGGTGCGACAGGATGCGCGACAACGCGTCGCGTTCGTGGCGCTCGTACGCGATACCGAACCGGTATTTCTCCCAGGCCTGGTAAAACAGCGAGATCATGCGGTGGTTGAAAACGTCGAAAAACGCCGCCATTGCGGAGTCCTTCGCTCTTAACCGTTCAATGATCAGCTCGGTGTAATACAGCGGCAAAACGCCCAGTGGACCGGTCAGGCCCATGAAGTTCACGATCAGGGCGGGCGGACCGCCGCCGGTCCACTCGATGTTCTGGATCTGGCTGGCCGGGAATACGATCGACGGGTGTGCCCGGAAACGGGCCACCTCGCGTGACGGGTTTACAAAGCGTCCTACCGGTGAGCGATCCGGGTAGATGCGCTCCAGCGTCCGGACTGCCTGGAAAAAGTCGAACTCCTGCGGTACTTCTTCCAAAAGCCTCTTAACGTCGAAGTAAAGCTCGTTCTCAGGAACTACATCAGGATTCTGCGTCCCGCTCGGGGCTGCCATTCCCGTATCACCCCCCTCCTCTGTTTCGATGCCGCTACCAACTGACTGAAGCTGTTCAAAGACGCGTACATGCCCAGGAAGTGCTCCAGGACGCTCGCGAACAAATAAACGCCTCCGCCCACGAACTGCTCTTCGTCGAATTCGATATCGACGCGGACACCTCGCGCGAAGCTGATGCCGTTCTCCGAAATCACTCGCGCAAAGTGCTTCTGGCTGCGCAACTGCGTTATACCCTTGATCTGCTGCTCGGAATAAGCTGAATCGGTAAAATTATAAAGCTTTAGGATCTCCTGCAGCGCATCTTTGCCGTCCTCGACGAGCGAAAGGTAGTTCAACGAAAGCTGGGAGATCAGCCTCCAGAACGCGCTCTTGCCCGCCGGCGGCCGCAAAGTGTTGGTAGGTTTTTTCAGCGCGATGGTTTTCTTGATCGCCGATCCGCCTTCCAGCTCGAAGTCGCCCGCGTCGCTTCCAAACGGCAGGCGGCTGGGCAGGTCGCGATTCGTACAGGTGGTACGGATGGTGAGCGTGTCGACATCGGGCCACACCGGTCGATTCGACAGGTCCACCATGCTCATGTACAGATCCGATCCCTCATCGTTGCGCTTTCCCGAAGGGCGCCGGTTGGCGATCCAGAACGTTTCGCGCTTGTCCTGGAGCATCGCGTGACGATAGGAGTAGAACGGCTGAAACGTCATCACTTCCTGCGTTTGCGGATTGATGCTAACCACCTGGTCGACCGAAAAAATCTCGGTCGCCATGGGGCGCCGGACGTCCGGGACAATGGGATGTTCGTAACGCCGTTGCGTCAACAGAATCGGTTCGGCAGTTTGCGGGAAAAGGTTGACGATGGGGGTGCATCCCAGTTTGAACATCTTGGCTGAGACCCCAAGTTCGAGCAGTTGCCGCCGGTCTTCCAACTCGAACTCTCTGATGAGGAACACAATCTCGACGCGGTCTTTGAAGTGCGAGAAGGCCTGCCGCAGATTGTTCAGGTCGAAAAAGAAAAACTTCTCCGGGAAGGTGAAGTATTCCACCAGCAGACGATAGCCGATGAAAGAGCGCTTGGGATACGGCAGCATGCCTTCATCCTCGGCAAAGCCCACCGGCCGCAGCGAATCCTGCGGCAGCATAACCGGCTTGATGCGGCTGCCCGGCGTAGGATCGCGCAACATAATCTGAACGATGTTGCAGGACAGTAACTCATACAGCGTGTTGACGATGTTGCTTTCGCCATTCAGGAAGAACCGCAGCGAGTCGGTTTGCAGCTTGTTAAGCGGCGCGTCGCCTTCGCATTTCAGCTCAACACGAACCGCTGCGGCCGCCTCCAGCACGCGAATAGGAGGAGTCATGCGGTCGGGCGTCTTCCATTCCGCCGCGGTCACTGATAACGGCCAAAGCGTCGTTTTGTAGCAGGTCCGGAATTTACACGGAACGCCGCCCACGGGCCGGGAATAGAGCATCGCATCCTTGTCGACCGTGAGACCCGATTCCGGGTTGGCCTGAGAAGGATCCGTAACGAACTCCACGATGGACATCGACGGAATCGGCCGGATGTAATGCGGATAGACGATGCTGAGGAGTGCTTCCGTAATCTCCGGAAACTCGTCGTCGATCTTGAGATGCACGCGCGCGGCGAGGAAAGCGAACGACTCCAGCAGCCGCTCCACGTGCGGGTCCTCGCACTTATCCGCCTCAAGCACCAGGCGCGAGGCGATCTTAGGGTACTTCTGGGCGAACTCCACGCCCATCTGGCGAATATAGGTCAGTTCCCGCTCGTAATACAGCCGCAGGTCATCCCGCACCGCGTTCTCCCCTGACCTGATATTCCCCGCTGGTCAGTTGCAGCACGGTGTCGTAGGAAACGTGCTCCGGGGTTGGGTCGGTACGTAACAGCCCTTCAATCTGAAATCGAAGCACACGGGTGTTGATGCCCGTCACTTCGATCGGCGTAACCTTAATGCTTGTCAAGCGTGGCTCGAAATACTTGATGGTGCTTTCGATCGAGCGCAGCAGGCGCGCGCGGTCCTTTGGACTGCTCACGGAGTAGGATGAGAAGTCCGGCAGGCCGTAATAGTAAAGCGAGTTCGCCAGTTCCCCTTCCGAGTCTTCCAGCGGAACCGCGATACGGCGTGTGTTTAACAACCATTCCAGGTCGCGGCGCAGGGACGCCTTCAGTTGGCGGACGCCCTGAAGCCGCGTTGCATAGATATCGGTCGGCGTATGCGGCTCCATGTCGACGAGCCGCTCCACGATCGACTGGGTGATGGTGGATTCGGTGTCAATCCTGGGCATTCAGCATTCCTTTAGGGCTTGCAGGCGAGAGCCTGAACCGGGTCGAGTCTGCAGATTCTGCCGTACAGCTTTTGCCGCAATGCAGCATCGCCGTCGGATTTTACGAGGCAGCGCATGAGCATGGTTAAAGGATACGCCACAACGTCCGCAGCCTCCCAGTTTTCCAGGTTATGTTGATCGATGACGCTCTGCAACTCCTCGAGGATGGGCTGCGCCACTCCCATCTCTCCCGCTTTCATGCAGAGCTCGGCAAGTTGCATCCGGCGCTGGAATCGTCCGCGGCCGGAGTCCTGTTGCTTCGCGTCGGTGGCGAGAATCTCGATCGCCTCGCGAATACGGCCGCCGCGCACCGCATCAGTCGCCAGTTGGTACGCATCCGGAGGCGCTGGTTCACCCTCCGGCATGGCATGTTCGTGGGACTGCATCGGCGGAGGAGCGTAGACGACCTCCTGGACGGAAACCGGCGCGGCCGCCGCGGGCTCATCCGCCGGCATCATCTGGTCGATCCAGGCTTGCGTCTCCACATTAGCGGTCGGCGTGTCGTCCATGAGCGTCATTTTCCGAAGGTCCGGCATGTCTTTCAGCAGGGCCTTCAGCTCCGACCGGATTGCCAGGGCAATGAGGGGGTAACCGTATGTTTCCAGCGCCGTGACGATATAGCGCTGCAAATCGAGCCAACCGCGGCCGCAGGGTTGTGCCATGGCGGTCTCGGCCTGCTCGATCACGTTCACCCAGTCATAATTCAACATCGCCTTCTTGAGTTCCTGACGGACTTCCGACGATGGAGCCTCAAGGAGCATTTGATCCGGCGTTGCGCCTCCGGCGCGCAGCTCGCCCCAACGGAATCCGCGCAGCATTAAGTAAGGCGCGGGGTTATAGCCGTTCTGCTGGCGCATGAATTTCGCGATAGCTGCCAGCCGGGCAGTCGCATCGTCCATGTCGGCCGGCTCGAGGCCGACCACCGGACGGGCAGGCGCGCGGGCCGTGGCGGCAGCAGCACCTCCGGACGCTGTAGCGGAGGAGTAATATGCCGCCCCAGCCTCCGGATCACCCCAAGCCGGTTCAGCAGGAGCGGTCGGCTCGTCCTTTTCCCCGAGAAGCTCCCTTTTCTTTTGAAAAAGCTGCTTCGCGGTGTGGTGTACTTCCTCTAAGGCCGAACGTAAACTCGAAAAACTCGGATTGAAATCGGCGAACTTCTCTTCACATAGCGTCGTGAGGCCCTCGAGGCTTTCCTGGCAGCCTGCCAGTAGCGCCACGCACTGTTCGTAGTACTCTTTGGAGGTCTCGGAAAGGGACTTGTCGAAGTCCTCGGGCGTCAGTTTGCCTTCCTGGATGGCAATCTCGCGCGCTTCGCGGCGTGGAGTGCTGGAATAAACCTCTTCCTCGTACCCCATACTGCGGGATTCTTTGTATTTGAAGTAGCCGTAACCCGCCCGGCACAGCGGCACCTTCTTCAACGGATCGTCGAACTTTGAGCCCATCCATTCGAGGGGGGCGGCTCGCAGTTCGAGATCGCCGTCTTCCATCTCGGGATAAACGGTGTCCCAGAAATTCTCCACCAACCCCTTGAGCAGGTCGAGGCCGGCCTTCAGGCCGCCGAATCCTTCCTTGCGCAACAGGGCCTCGGTAACCCACACTCCGAGCTGCAAATCTTTGCTTTTGGTGGCTAGCGCGTCGCCGGCGAGTTTTAGTACCGCGGTCCAGTCCGCGGTTTTGCGCGTCCACTGCCAGTCTCCCTGGGGGGCATCGTCGTCTTCACGGCGCGCCTCTTTGATCTTGTCGTAGACGGGGTCATACTTCAGGTATTTGCCGCTCGGATTATCGCCCGGGATCGGCGTCAGTACATCATCGCGTAATGGCATGAGAACTACCTACGATACTACTCGCTCCCGGCATGCTCCGCAGCGAGCGCTTCCTCGGCCTGGGCGAATTCGATTTTCCGCACCTCGAGAACCGGCACCTCCTCGTCGTCGACGAGAAAACACTTCTGGCCGATCGGCACGGCGTGGCCGTCTTTCTGGCGCCATTCGGTCGCCCGGCCGAGTTTGATGTTGGGGTCCGCATCCTCGAACGACAGCGGACACAGCGCCGGGACCAGCACTTCGCCCAGTTCCGTGCCCTTGAAGGCCGGACCGGTTTTGACGAGAGCCGGAATCCACAGCAGATCCCTCAGACGCTTCGGGGCTTCCATCTCGATGGACACAATGTGCTGCAGCGGAATCCATAAGTACGCGCCGGCGGCATAGACCTCCAGGCGTGTGCCGACGTTCGGATCGCCATCCTCGAGAGTTTTAAATTCGGCGCCGTTCAGAGTGCCCTGGATCTTGTCGGCATCGACGGAAGTATCCAGAGGAAAACTCTTGTTGCGGAACATGTCCGCGCGCAGGCGCTCTGCGTGCAGAGCCGAGAAATACAGCACGGCGCCCAGCTTGGCTTGCGGCCCCTGCTCGGCGAGCACATTGAGATGTTTCTCCGCGCGATCGTGTTCTCCCGCGAAGCATAACAGTTCGAAAAGGAACGTTCGCCGCGCCGCGTCCTGCGGGTTGTCGCGCAACTCCGCGCCTAGAGCCGTGATGGCTTCGTCCAGCTTACCGGCTTGAAAGAGCTGTTTGGGTGTCACTTGGCTTCCTGAGACCTCTTATCTTCCGTCGAACCGATTAGTGATTCGACTCGCTTAAATGTTTTTCTTCAATTGCGCGAGATCGTATGTCATCATCATGGAGCCTGCCAGCGACCCATCCTGCTTCTGCTCGCGGTACTCGATCTGCTGGATCTGGAAACTGATCGAGAACTCGACTACCGGAGCGAGCGGATATTGGGGATGACGGCCCCCGGCGATCTCACAGCTTGTTATATACACATTTTCAAATCGAACCCGCAAATACTCGTGCTGCACGTTCCCGGCTTTCCGGCAGACCAGATACATTTTGGGGATCCTCTCGCCGGTTGCACAGGCCTGTTTGAGTTTGGGAAATGAGAAGTCGGTATACATGACGAACCGCGGGTTGTGAAAGACGGCCTTACTGACGCCGCCATAATCACTCTGCTTCCCGCGGTTCGAGATACCTATTGAAAAATCGAGCAACTGAAGCTCTTTGGGGTGCCTTAGATCCTTGGATTCCCCGTCAATGCCGTCCACCTTGAGGAAAAAATCTACGTTGCTTGGTTTCGAGCCGCTGACTTGTGTTGAGGCGCCGGATTCGGCCATCGCTACGCTCCTCCGCCACCCCGAGGAATTACATAGATGGTTTTGATCGTGCCACCCAGTTGGCCCGTCTGCATCTGCTCGGACTCCTCGGTTTCGATTTTCGAAAAGCTGAGGGTGAAATACATCATCGGAATGCCCTTATCGGAGACTTTGCCCACTTCAAAATGCTCCACCAAGGCGTCAGATAACGTGATGATGAGATAGGGTTGCTGCCTCTGTCCAGCTTTCCTTATCGTCAACACCGCCTTCTTGATCCGCTCGCCCAACGCGCAAGACCGGTGCAGCAGCGCGACCGACCTTTCGACTTCAGCGGTAAAGTCGAGTGTCTTCCACGCAGATTTACCCATCTCCATGCCACTTTTGCTGCCGATGGCGTTGGTAACACACATGCTCCAGCTCTGGATGCGGATGTTCCCAGGCATCGTCGGATCGACACTTTCTCCCTCAATTCCATCCAACTTGAGGTAGTAATCCTGCGTTTCCATCGATTAAAATCCCGTTACGTCCAGACGACAAGCTCAGGCCTGTCGAGATAAAACCACAGACGGTTTGGGGCGTTGCGCCCGGCCGAAGAACGGCCGTCCGCAACGCCCACGAATACAGGCAAGAACCACGATTTAGCTCTTCTGCTGTGTCTTGATGTTGTAGCCAGCCTGGTAAGCCGCGCCCAACGAACCGTCCTGGTTCTGGATTTTGTAAGTGACATCGACCTGCGTGAAGTTGAACGAGATCTGGTCCTGGGGCAGAACTTCACCCGAGCCGCCCGTTTGGAAGGACGAAACGAGGATGTCCGTAAATTTCCAGGTCAGATATTCCTGTTGCTTGCCGCCAGCCTTGCGGCAGGTGAGCAGCGCCGACTTGATGTGATCGCCCGTGGCGCACGCTTGGAACAGCTTGGAACTTGCCGTTTGCGTCGTCATGACGAAGTGGAAGTCCTGCATGGTCGCCCTGCCAGATCCCATACCGAGACCGGTGGACGCTGAACCTGCGTTCGTTGCCCCGAACGACCACGACAGCAACTGGATCTCATTCTTATGAGTGGCGTCCTGGGCTTCCCCATCGACACCATCAATCTTCAAAAACATGTCTACAATCGCCATTCTTGCCCTCCTAGAGTTTGCTTATGCGTTATTTGCGCGCCGAAGCCGGCAGCTCAGCCACCAACCGCAGCGACATCGAGAGTTCATCCAACTGGAAGTGCGGCCGCAGGAAAGCAACCGCCCGGTATACGCCGGGTTTTCCAGCAACTTCGGCAACCTCGATCCGGGCGTCGCGCAAGGGGCGCTGGGCCTTGACCGAGGCGGAGGCAGTGTCATCCGGCGTCACGTAATTCATGATCCACTGGTTCAGCCAGAGTTCACAATCCTTCCGTGACATGAAACTGCCAATTTTGTCGCGCATCATTGCCTTCAGATAATGCGCGAATCGGGACACTGCCAAAATGTACGGTAACTGAGCGGACAGGCGCGCATTGGCATTGGCCGCATCCTTGTCGTACAACTTCGGCTTCTGCGCGGACTGCACACTGAAAAATGCCGCGTAATCCGTGCCCTTGCAGTGCACCAGGGGAACAAAGCCCTGGTCGGCAAGCTCTTTTTCACGCCTGTCAGTTATAGGTGTCTCCGTCGGGCACTTCATTGCAACATCACCTTCGTCGGTGTAGAAATTGTGCACCGGCAGTCCTTCGACTAAGCCGCCGCCTTCCACGCCGCGAATCGAGGCGCACCAGCCGTACAGGTTGAACGCCGTCGTAATGCGGGCGCCCAGCGAGTATGCTGCGTTCGCCCAGCAGTACTTCGTATGATCGGTGCCGTCCACGTTCTCTTCGTAGTTGAAGGCTTCGATGCTCTTGTTCTCTTTGCCATACGGAAGCCGAATCAACATGCGCGGAACGCACAGCCCGACGTAGCGGGAATCTTCGCTCTGCCGGAAGCTCTTCCACTTCGCGTACTCCGTGGTGTCGAACACCTTGGAGAGGTCGCGGGGAGCATCCAACTGGGCAAAGCTCTCAAGGTTGAAGAAGGACGGATCCGCTGCAGACAGGAAAGGAGCGTGCGCGGATGCTGCCACCTGCGCGGTCCTCTCGAGCAGCTCGATGTCTTCCGGATGCCGGCCGAATTCGTAGTCGCCGATCAGCGCGCCAAACGGAGCGCCGCCGAATACGCCGAATTCTTCTTCGTATACCTTCTTGAACAACGCACTCTGGTCGAACTCGGGGGCGCGCTGCAGATCGCGCAGCAGGTCGCGCTTCGAGACGTTCAGAATTTTGATCTTGCACTGATCACTGGTTTCGGTGGAATCCATCAGGTACTTCAACCCGCGCCAGGTCCCTTCGAGCTTTTGGAACGAAGGATGATGCAGGATCTCGTTGAGCTGGATGGAAAGCAGGTGGTCGATCTGCGCAATGCGGGCATTAATCATCGCCTCGGCGTCGCGCGAGACCGTCATCGAGCCTTCCAGAACCTGGGCTACGAATTCCTTCACCAGGTCCTTGCCACGCTCTTTCGAGGTAGTAATGCGCCCTTCTTCTACGATTTGATCGAGCAAACCGGCCTGTTCGAAAGTATGGCCGGCTGCCGCAGCGGCTGCAGATTGTTGCTCAGGCATTTTATTCTCCCTCCGGCGTGCTGCCAGGCTCTGGCGTATGGCCAGCTTCTGGTGTAGCGCCGCCCAGCTCCGTCTTCAGCTTGTTGAGCTTGTCGGTGTTGCTGACAGCCTCCAGCAAAGCCTGCTCGAGGCGGTCGTTGCCCTGCAAGCTGCCCCGCAGGTCCGAAAGCTTCGTCCGCAAATCGAGCAGTTCGCGCAGCGGCTTGACCTGCCGTGCGACGTTCTCCGGCTCGAAATCATCCATACTCTTGAAGTGCAGATCGACCTTGATCTGTGGTGCGTCTGCATCTTCGCTCAACTTGTTCTCCACCGAATAAGCCAGATGTGGTTTAATCCCGGCCAGAACGGCGTCGAAGTTGTCCGGATTCACCTCCGTGAACTTCCGGTCGCGCAGGCGCGGCAGGGGTTCACTTGGCTGTCCGGTGAAGTCTCCCAGAACTCCCATTACAAAGGGGAGCTCTTTCATCTCGATGGCGTCCCCAATTTCGACGTCGTACGTGACGTGTACGCGGGGAGGCCTTACGCGACCGATCTTTTCTTGTGTGCTGGCTCTTGCCATGTTGGTTACCTCGCTATCTCCAAAGTAGGAGCACTGCTGAATTTACCATAGATCCACTGGGTCAGGTAAACCTTTTTTAAGGTTCCCAAACGGCGCGGATCTGGGCGGCTTTCGAGCCGACCGGCATCACTTCCTCAGCGGTTCGGCTTTCCTCTAACAGTGCGCCCAGATCGCGATTCGTTACACGGCTGGAGCAAATTTGAGCCGTGCCCTCCGTCCGGCTCTTTCCGTGTCCTTCTTCGTCATCCTCACTGGATATGTGGAACGACTCGCCCAGGTGTTACATGCCCGCCACACCCGTAAACTATTGAAACCTCAAATTCCTCTGCTTCGTCGGAGTTCCTTGGTATACTTGCTTGTAGCCCCCGTAAACCTATCATGAAGAAGTGTTTTATCGTTCTTGTTCTAACCTCGGCCGCGGCCATCGGTGCTGACTTTATGACCGGCCAGGCAGCGCGCGGCGTGATCGGACAGAAGAATTTTACGGCTCTCGACAGCGGCGACACAGCGGTCACGAATAACGGTACGCAATATACCCTTGGGGCCGTGAGCGGACTGGCTTTCGCCAATGACACGCTCTTCGTCGTCGATTCGAATCGCATCGCCGCCACGCCGGTTCAGAATCGCGTGATGATTTACAAAGGGATGTCCAAGCGGCTCCCCGCGCCCACCGCGGAGATCATTCCTAGCGGTTACGTTCGTTGTCCTTTGTGTATTGGTGATCCCAACGTGGGTACCGGCGCCGACCTCGAAGTGGGCCAAACCGATTTCACGGGGGTCGGTTTCGCCTCCCCACCCACCCAATCCAGTTTTCGCACCCCCACCGGTGTGGCCTCGGACGGCATACGCCTTGTGGTCGCCGACACGGACAACAACCGCGTCCTCATCTGGCTTAATCTGCCCACGACCAATGGACAACCCGCCGATCTCGTCCTGGGCCAAAAAGACTTTGTGAGCGTTCAGCCGGCCGTTACCAACAGCTCGTCGTTTCGCGGTCCACAGGGCGTTTGGATTCAGGGCAACAAGCTTTTCGTTGCCGACGCCCAGAACAATCGCATCATGATCTGGAACAACTTTCCCACCACTAACAATCAGCCGGCCGATGTGGTGCTGGGACAGCCCAGCTTCACTAGCGCTCCCTCCCCCTTGAACTTGCCTCCCCCCGCGCCGAATACGCTGGCCTTACCGGTTTCCGTCACGAGCGACGGAACGCGTCTGTACGTAACGGATTTGGGCAACAATCGCGTTCTCATCTGGAACACCATCCCAACCTCAAACGGACAGGCCGCCGACCTGGTCATCGGCCAGCCCGATATGAAGAGCAACGTCGAGAACAACGCCGCGTCGTATAACAGCAGTGGGGTTGGTACGAGTGTGCTTTGTGCTTCGAATGGCACGGATTCCAATAACAATCCAACGTTCCCGCAACGCTGCGCCGCTACTCTCAGCTTTCCGCGTTACGCGCTCTCGGATGGCACCAGGCTCTTCATCGCTGACGGCGGCAACGACCGCATCCTTGTATACAACACCATTCCAACCGCGAACAGTCCGCGAGCCGATGTAATTATCGGCCAACCGGACGAGGGGTCGGACAATACCACCGACAGCACCGACACATTCTTTCCTGATTCCAACATTGGCCGCTCCAGCGCCGATACGATCCGCACACCCCTGTCGTTGGCGTGGGACGGCACGAACTTATACGCCAGCGATCCGTTCGACATGCGCGTCCTCGTTTATACTCCCGGCGCCGCGATCGTTCCCGTTAACGGCTTCCGCAATTCCGCGAGCCAGACCGTGTACGCCTTGGGTAGTGTCACGTTTAGCGGCACCATCAACGCCGGCGACACAGTGACAATCACGATTCAGGGACCTGGCCAAACGGCCGGAATCGACTACAAGTACACGGTGGTAAAGACCGACACGATCGTCACCATCATCCAGGCCCTGGTCGGACTGATTAACGCCAATAATGGCGACCCCAACGTATTTGCCCGCGACAACTCCGCTTTCGCCCAGTTGGTTTTGACCGCAAAACAGGGCGGCGCAGCCGGCAACAGTATCCAATTGACGACTTCCACATCGACGAATGCCCAAATCGTAGCCACGACATCGGGAGCTACTTTGAACGGCGGCAACAATGCCGCCGAGCTGGCGCCCGGGACGCTGATCAGTTTGTTCATCGATCCGAACAGCGGCTTTACGATCAGTGACGAGACCGCTTCCGCCGACACCACTAAGCCCTGGCCGAACCAATTAGGCGGCGTCGAGCTTTATGTCGACGGCAACCGTGCTCCGATAAGCTACGTGTCGCCAACGCAGATCAATGCCCAGCTCTCCTGGGATGTGAACGACGCCAGCAGCGTCAGCGCGTATTTGCGCATCGTCCGCAAGGATGGAACGGTTCAGTTCACCACGCCTGTCGCAATTCCGGTGGTGGGGGAAAACCCGGGCATCTTCGCCGACATGGGCCAGGATCCCCGGCCTGCGCTCGCTTATCATGCCACCAGCAACGCCATCGCGGTGATTTCGGTAGACGGCACCATTACGGCAAATGACGTCGCCACAATTACAATTGATGGCCGCTCCTACAGCTATACGGTCCAGAGTTCTGACACGCTCGACAGCATTCGCGATGCGTTGATCGCGGAGGTCAACGCGAATCCGGAGGAACGTGTGGTCGCTTCCGCCGCCGGGCAGTACGATCGCATTATTCTGACAGCCAAGGTCGCAGGACCGGATGGCAACGGCATCGCCATAGGAAGCAGCACCAGCGCCAGTGCCTCCGTGACGATCACAGTGCTGAACAGCGCTACTTGTTGCTCTGGCACGGCAGGAGCGCCCGTTACCGCGGATAATCCGGCAATCGCAGGCGAAGTGATTAAGATTTACGCAACGGGCCTCGGCATCGTGGGCCCCAGCGATGACGCGAAATTCGCCGAGCAGACCGGAATCCCGTATAGCTTTACCGGTCTCAACACGCCGAACTCCCCTGTCGCCGACGCAGAAATTGGAGGCCTGACCGCGACGGTCCTGTTCTCCGGACTGAAGTACGGAACCGTCGGCGTTTACGAGGTCTGGCTACAAATTGATTCGACCGTTCCGACCAACCCGCAGACCCAGTTGTTCATTGCCCAGGATGTCTTCACGAGCAACATCGTAACCATACCGGTGGTGAATCCCAACCCGCCGTCGCAATAGTGGAAGGGCGGAGCACCTGGTTTTAGTCCACTTTTGTGGACCGCTGAGTCGCCGGCGACAGCAGGAGAATTAATTGAAACGGGCCTTCAACCTGTCCTTCACCACATCCCAGACCCGCTCCGCCACTCGCTCCGGCGAGCCCTCGCCATCAATCAACCGGACCCTTAGCGGCTCCCGCGCCGCCAGTGCGTGATAAGCCTCCCGCACCTTGCGATGGAATTCCAGCGCCTGCTCATCCAGCCGCGACTCACTCACGTCACCCTGTTTCTGGTTTCGTAACCGCGCCCGCCGGAGCCCTGCTTCCGCGTCAATATCGACCACTAGCGTCAAATCCGGCTTGACCCCATGACAAGCAATGCGGTCGACATCCATCACGACATCGATACCAAGACCCCGCCCTGCTCCCTGGTATGCAATTGTAGAGTCGGTGAACCGATCGGACACGACAATCTGCCCCGCTGCCAAAGCCGGCAAGATCCACTGCTCCACGTTCTGCGCACGCGCCGCAAACATGAGCAGTAACTCGGCGGTGGGACACAACTCCTGGTTCGTCGGATCGAGAAGAATTCGCCGGATCTGCTGACCGATGGGGGTCCCGCCAGGTTCGACGCTTTCGAGCACCGCATAACCAGCGTTCCGAAGTCTCTGGGCAAGCAGCCGGGACTGAGTCGACTTACCGCTCCCGTCAGGACCTTCAAACGTGATGAACATCAGTCATAGACAAAGTGCAGGACCTTCTTCAGATCTTCCCAGGCTTCGCGCTTCGCGTTCTGATTGTAGGGGCGCAGCAGGTATGAAGGATGGTATGTCACCATCACGGGAATGTCGCGCCACTTATGCCACTTCCCACGCAGCTTCATGACACCGTCCTTAGTGCCCAATAGCGCTTTCGCGGCGGTCGACCCCAGCGCGCAGATCGCCTTGGGACGAATGGCCGCGATCTGCCGGAACAGGAACTGGCCGCATACCTCCATTTCGTCGGGAAAAGGAGTGCGATTCTCAGGAGGCCGGCATTTGACGACGTTGCAGATGTAAATGTCTTTGCGAAGAATCGGAATGCCTTCCTTCTTGGCCGTCCCTTCAATCATCTGAGTGAGAAGTTGGCCGGCCCGGCCGACGAACGGCAGTCCCTGCTCGTCCTCGTCGGCCCCTGGGCCTTCCCCTACAAACACCAGCGGCGCCTGCTCATTGCCCACGCCGAAGACAATCTTGTTGCGGCCTTCGTGCAGACGACACCGTTTGCAGTCACCTATATCATCCGCGATTGCGAGCAGATTGTCATGAGCCGGCGCCAGGGGAAGTACTACGAGTTCACTCGCAGGGGCGGGAGCATGATCGGGAACTGGCGCGGTTGCGGGAGTAGCTGGAGGTGGGGCAGGCGGTTCCGCCTGCCGATAGATCTCCTTAAATCCGAGATCCTGATAAAACTCGAGATACTGCCGGAGTTTCTCTTCCGTCATGTCTTGTAACGCAGGATGGCATCCTGCCGCCGATTGGCAATCGGCGCTGCTCTGCGTTCATCAGCTCCACTCGTTGCCGGGGGAGCAGCGGCACACGAAAACGCGCGCACACACTCACTCCGACTGAATTCGCCGGGCAGTCGAAACCGCCTGCTCCACCAAGCGGGGTAGCTGCAACGCAAAAACGAACCGCCGGCGCAGACGTCTTCGCTAGCGCATTTCTGGTGACACCCAAAGGAAGGCTGAATGCCTTCTACACCCTTCCACATAATCCAAATCTTAGAAGGACTCGCAGAGTCACAGGCTGTGTAAGACTGTTCCACCGAATCCAAAGCCTCGTCTATACAGCCCACGTTCAGTTCTCGACAGTACATTTTCCCCGCAGCTTCAACACCTGATCAAGAATGCGGTCCGCAAGTTCCCGCTTCGAAGCGCGACCCAAGACCACCGCTTCTCCCGACCGGCCGACCAACACCACCTCATTCTGATCCGAGTCGAAACCAGTTCCGTCACGGCCAACCAGGTTCCCGACAATCAAGTCGCAGTTCTTGGACACCAGTTTCCTACGGGCCTCCGCCTCCAGGTTCTGCGTCTCCGCGGCAAAGCCGATCAGCAGCCGCTCGCCTTTCACGCGTCCCAGTTCCGCCAGAATATCCCGATTCGGCTCCAGTTCGAGCGTCATGCCGGAGCCCGTCTTCTTGATCTTCTGATCGCTCCTACCCGCGACATGATAATCCGCCACCGCGGCGGCTTTAATCACGATGGTGGCGGCGACCATATTCTGCATCACGGCTTCATACATCTCGCTCGCTGTCTGCACTCGAACCATCGACACGTTCGACGGCGGAACAATGTTCGTCGGACCTGAAACCAGCACAACCCGGGCTCCCCGCTGTATCGCCGCCTCGGCAAGCGCATAGCCCATTTTTCCGCTCGATCGATTTGTAATGAACCGCACCGGATCGATCGGCTCCTGGGTCGGACCCGCCGTCACCAGGACCGTCTCGCCCTCCAGGTCTCGCCCGCGCAAAAACAAACCGGCTACAGCATCCGCAATTCGAGCCGGCTCGGCGAGGCGTCCCGGCCCTACCATCCCGCAGGCAAGCATTCCGTCGTCCGGCTCCACGATGACGTGTCCGCGCAACCGCAACGTAGCGACGTTCGCACTCGTGGCGGCGTGCCGCCACATGTTGGTGTTCATCGCGGGAGCCAGCACCACCGGACCCGTGAATGCGAGATACATGGTGGTAAGGAAATCGTCCGCGCCCCCATGGGCCAACCGCGAGAGCAGATCCGCGGTCGCCGGCGCGACGACGAGCACATCGTGCTCCTGAGCCACCCCGATATGCTCCACGGCGCTCGAAAGCGTATCCGCGGCAGACGCTGACGAAAACAAATCGGTGATGACCTTGTTTCCCGTGAGAGCGGCGAACGTAAGCGGTTGCACGAACTGCTGCGCTGCCGCCGTCATGACCACCTGAACACGAAACCCGCGCTCCATGAGAGCGCGGGCCAGTTCACACGATTTGTATGCGGCTATTCCGCCGCCAACGCCAAGAACGGCATTCATTCGCCGACTTGTACGGTGTCGGTTTGGTCTCGTATCGGATCGTCGTATTTTACAAGTCCGCGCCGCACCTCTTCCATCGAGGCGATGGTGGGTTTCTTCGAAGTGGTCGGCAAAAACGAGCGTGCCCCGTTCTGCAGTTGCCGGGCGCGCTTGGCGGCCACAATAATAAAACGGTACGTGCTCTGCTCCGGATCGTCCGGAATTGCATACTGCGCGTTATTTCGAACTCTCTCAGCCATTCTAAGAACCTTTCTCGACCTTAGCCGCTACCACCGCCCCGAAGCTCTCCAGGATCGGCTGCACCGCCTGCTCCATTCGTATCCTTCGAAGGCGCTCCGTGCGAATCACTGCTTCCAGCGCCGCCGCGCACTCATCCAGATCTTTGTTGATGAGCACGTAATCATACTGCTTATAATTCCGGACTTCCTCCGCGGCGCCGCGTAACCGTCTTTCGATCACCTCGTCGGAATCCTGCGAACGAGCCCGAAGCCGTTGTTCCAAAACCTCGCGGGAGGGGGGAAGGACAAATATGGTGACCGCTTCGGGAAGTTTCCCTTTCAATTGTCGCGCACCCTGGACGTCGATGTCGAGTACCAGGTCCTTGCCCTGCCCGGCTGCGTCGGCCAGCGCCAACCTGCTGGTGCCGTAGTAGTTGCCGAACACGTTGGCATGTTCCAGGAATTCGTCGTGTCCCAGCCGCTGTTCGAACTCCTCCCTGGTGATGAAGTGGTAGCTCTCCCCGTCGCGCTCGTCGCTGCGCGGCTCCCGGGTACTATACGAGATCGAGAACATCATTCGCGGCACGGTTCGCAAAATCCTGTGCACGAGGGTCGACTTACCCGATCCGGACGGCGCTGAAATAACGAATACAAGCGGGGATGGCGATGCGCTCATTCCAGGTTCAGCGCCTGCTCTCGGATTTTCTCGATATCCGCCTTCGCTGCCAGTGCCAGGTCGGTAATTCGTAGCCCCAGGTCTCCAATTCCGCTCGTCTTGGACAGGATCGTGTTCGTCTCCCGATTCATTTCCTGTAGTAGGAAGTCAAGCTTCTTGCCGGCCTCGCCCCCCGCCTCCAGAATCGTATCGAGCTGCTTCGAATGAATCTTCAACCGGGCGATCTCCTCGCCGATATCGCTGCGGTCCGCCAATAACGCGGCCTCCTGCGCCAGGCGCTGAGGTTCCAGGTTCGTCCCCTTTAGAAGCTCTTTCAAACGTTCGTTCAGACGGGTTTGATAGGCGGGCAAGGCGTTTGCCCGAATTATCTCCAGCTCGCTGCAGGCCTCGCCGATCGCACGATTATGGAGGCGGATGACGGCCGTCAGTTCGTCCCCTTCGCGCGCCCGAAACTGGTTTAGTCTGTCGACAGCCTCTTCGAGCGTCACGACAAGATCTTTCTCTATCGCGGCATCGAGGGTTTGCTCCCCGGCGCCACTAAACATCCCGGGAATCCGAAACGCCTGGTTGATATCGGGCTCCGTCGCCAAGCCCTGTTCCGAGGAAACTTTGCGAAACGACGCCAGCCAACTCCGAAAGAGCGGCTCGTTCAGGGCGCCGCAATCAGCCTCCTCAGTGGGGACAAAGGAAGCGCGGATATCGATGTGCCCGCGCATCACGCCGCGTTTGATGGCTGCCCGCATTGCTCCTTCGAAGGGATCAAGCTCCGCCGGCAGGTGGAAGTGGAGGTCCAAGCCGCGATGGTTCAGGCTTTTCAGCGTGACGACGATCTCGCCGTGCTCGGTGCTTTTCTGGATGCGCGCAAATCCGGTCATGCTGCGCACAGGTGCGGGCATTTTGACGACAGTCATATTTTCGCCTGGTTCGCGAGCGGGTCGGCCTGCACGAACTGCAGCTCATGCAGGCGCTGGTAAATGCCGCCCTTCTGCATCAACTCGTCATGAGTCCCAACTTCAGCAATCCGGCCGCAATCCAACACCACAATTTTACTCGCACGCCGAACCGTCGAGAGCCGATGCGCAATCACGATCACCGTGCGATGACTCATGAGGTTCTGAAGCGCCCGCTGCACCAGCATCTCGGATTCCGTATCCAGGTGCGATGTCGCCTCGTCCAGGATGAGAATCGGCGCGTTCTTCAGCAGCGCCCGCGCGATCGCGATACGCTGCCGCTGGCCTCCGCTCAGCTTTAACCCACGCTCGCCGATGACGGTGTCGTACGCTTGCGGCATCCGAAGAATGAACTCTTCCGCCATAGCGTTCCGAGCCGCCTCCCGAACCTCGTCGTCCTTTGCTTTGCGTTTGCCGTACCGGATGTTATTGGCGACCGTATCGTTGAATAGAAACGTGTCCTGCGCCACGATCGCGATCTTATCGCGCAGGGATGCGATCTGCAGATCCCGGACGTCTTTTCCATCCAGCAGGATCGCGCCTTCCGTAGCATCATAGAAGCGCGGAACAAGATTCGCCAGCGTAGTCTTCCCCGCCCCGCTCGGTCCCACCAGCGCCACTACATCCCCCGCCTTAACCTCGAGATCGACCGACTCGAGACAGAATCCGTTTGGCGCGTTTGGATACCGGAAAGTCACTTTATCGAGCCGGATTGCGTGCTGCAGCTTGTGCAGTTTCACAGCGCCGGGCTTCTCCCGAATGTTCTGGACACGATCCAGGTATTCAAATACTTTCTGAGACGCCCCCAAAGCCTGTTGGAAGATGTTGTGAATTCCCGTCAGGCGCTTCACCGGTTCGTAAAGCATCAGCAAAGCGATGACGAAACTGGTGAACTGGCCCGCGGTCATCGTCCCCGCCTTGATATGTTCGCGCGCGTAGTACAGGAGTCCGACAATCGTGATTGCGCCAAACACCTCGATGAGCGGGGAAGGCAGCGCCTGCTGCGCGGTGTATTTCAGGTTGCTCATCTTCAGCCGGTGGACGGCCGTACGGAAGCGGTTCGATTCGATATCTTCGGCCCCGAACGACTTCACCACCGTGTGCCCGCTGAGCGTCTCCTGCAGAATCTGGCTCACCTCAGCTGCGTCATCCTGCGCACGCCGCGTCGTTCGTCGAATCCGCCGTCCGAGTCGAACCGTGGGTACCAGCACAAACGGCAACACCGTCAAGCTCACAAGCGCAAGCCGCCAATCCTGCTGAATGACGACAAAAAGGAGAAAGAGTACAGAAAATGATTGCCGCAGCCAATCGGCCAGCATCTGTGAGGTGGCGAGTTGAATCTTCTCGATATCGTTCATGATCGACGACATCAGGCGACCCGTCGACGTAGATTCGAAGAACTGTGCATCCTGGTGCAGCACACGATCGAAAACCGCCTGCCGCAGGTCCGTCACGGCCGACAAGCCGACGAAGTTGATCAGGTAGTTCCCGAAATAATCGCAGATCCCCTTCATCAGGAAAGCACCGACAATCCCGATCGCAACCAGCGTGAAAACGTTATGAATGGAGGACGGAATGAACTCGTGCAGGAAAATCGTGCGATTCAGGAACGGCACCTTGTAAAGGGAAACCGGAGCATCGGGCGAACCCGGGTGCAGCACCCTGTCGAACACCGGGCCAATCAGGAGTGCGACCATCCCTTGCGCAGCCCCCACACCCGCCATGAGCACAACGGACGCCACCAACTGCGGCACATATGGCCGCACGTAAGCGAGTATCCGCCGCAGTTCACTCATAACGTGTAATGCAGGCTGGCATCCTGCGGCGGATCTTCAATCCGCCACGCAAGATTACACCGCATCAGGTAACCCCGCCAAAGCCTCAATCACCGCATCCGTCCGAATCTCCCGAATGTCCGCCGACTTCAGCACAACCGCCTCCGTCTTCCACGGAGCCCAAATCTCGTGATCCGAAGGTCCAAACAATACCACGACCCGCAACCCGAACGCCGCCGCCATATGTGCCGGCCCGCTGTCATTGCCGAGAAAAAGCGAAGCCCCCGCCAGTAACGACTTGATCTCGTCCAGAGGAGCGCCCGAGACGCACCGGTAACGGGAAAACTCCGCCAGGCTTTCACCCGGCCCCCCAATAAAGACCGGCTCCAGACCCGCCTCGCGTTCCAGATGTTCAGCGACGGAGAGGAAATTGGATGCCGGCCAGGTCTTCTCCGGAGTTGCCGCCAGAGGATGAATCACGACAAAATCCCCTCGCGGCGCCACCGCCGAAGTCGCGAACAGCCGTGCTCGAGGGATCTCCTGCCGCGCCACGCCCAGGTAAAAGACAGCGCTGGCAAGATGCTCGGCGGTGTGAACCTTCCGCTCGATGCCAAGAATATCTTGTGCCCGGGGAATCCGGACATTATAAAGCGCACTGAATCGAAAATGCTTGAACCCGGCCCGCAAAGGAGCGCGCGAAGCAAAAGTCATCTGAGCGCTGCGATTCCCCCCGTGTAAATTCAAGACCAGTTCCGCGCGCCACTTCGCTATATCGGCTGCAGTTGGCGGAATCAACCCATCCAAATCATCATTGCCTTCGAAGACCGGAGCAAACGACGGCTCGACAACCACCCCGATTCGTAAGTCGGGCCGGGCCAGCTTGAGCAGATGGAGCGCTGGAGTAGTGAGTACGCAATCACCCAACGAACGCAGCCGGATGACAGCCACTCGGGCGCCGGGCTGCAGCCGTTGAAGAACAGAAGTCACGCTTATTCTTCTATGGTGGCCTCGTCGATGAGCATCACAGGAATGTCATCCCGGATCGGGTAAACGCGCTTGCATTCAATGCATTTCAGGCCAGTCTGGTCAGGCTTCATCTCGAGACTTGCCTTACACAGCGGGCACACCAGTATTTCCAGCAGATCTTTGCTGATGGCCATGATTTGCCTTTAGTTTAGCAAGTAGGTGGGCCTTCCGCCAGCCTGAATGCTCCACCATGGCTCGCAACCTATTGAGCCATAAAGGGTGGTGCAGGCGGTTTCGCCTGCGCATGCCGCTAGAACGAAAATCGCAATTGCAACTCCAATCGCCGGTTATTAAGAGGATACTGCTCCGCCCCGAATCCATACGCCAAAGTCGTCGATGTCCCGAAAAACGGCGTGCCCAATTGCCCGTCGACCGGCCCCAGGTTCGTGTGGTTGAACATGTTCCGCGCATTGATCGACGCGGTCAACTGATACCGCCGGGTGCTCGCTGAACCACCGCCGAACATCCCGCCACCACCGCCGCCGCCCATGCGCATGCCGCCCATGCCGCCGCCTCGCGGACCACCTCCTCCAAAGCCTCCGCCACCGCCGCGTGCACCGCCGCCTCCGCGGTTGCCATTAGCGGCCGTCGAACGTTCCGGCCCGAAGCCCCACGTCTTGCTGACCCGCAGGTTGAACGTGATCAATCCCGGATTCACACCATAATTCCGCGGAATGATCTTCTCGCCAAAACGAATCGAACCATCCGGCAAGTACGGTTTGACGTCGAACGCGCCAAACTGCGTTTGAATCAAGTCCGCGGCCGGAGTCTGTGCCGACGCAAACGCCGGGCGCAAGTAGGCCTGGCCACTATCGCCGAACAACGGCGTTGTAATATTGAACGGCTGCGTGGAATTGATGATGATGAACGGGCTCCAGCGCAGGTCCCATTTCGTCGTCACAGAACCTGAAATCACTCCGCGGTTCCGCACGTCGAGATTCGACGGACCCCAATCCTCGGACAGGTTGTACGAGTTCATCGGGAAGCCGCCGTCCGTATCGCTCCGCGCAACATTGAAGAAATACCCGCCAAACAGGCTGATCTTGCTGTTGATGCGGGTATTCATATTGACGATCAACTGGTTCTGCTCGAAAATGCCGTTCGTCTCGTACTGGTTAATGTCCCCAATGGGACCGTACGGCCGGACGCCGCTTTGTGGCTGGCCGGGGATATAGGTCCCCGGAAGCGGAGCGTTGATATCGCGAATCAGCGGCTCGTGAACCCCGCGCGTATCGGTGAATGTGACGCTCAGGCTCGTGCTCCAGGGGAGTTGCCGCTCTACGCCAATCGCCGACTGCGCCACGTATGGCGCGTGAATGTTCTTATCGAGTTGCCAGTGAATCAACGACTGTTGCGGCGAAGGCAACTGGCTCAGAGGCGGAACGTTCGGGAAGAAGTCAGGATTCTGCACCCGGACGCTCTCCTCGCCGCCGGCCGCGAATCGAAACTGCTGCAGTGTCCAGTTTTCCGAAATACGATCGTAGAACACACCGAATCCGCCGCGGATCACCATCTTCGGCCTCGAAAAGATACTTCCTGACGTCTTGCTGCCCGGCGCCCAGGCAAATCCGACGCGAGGAGCAAAATCGCGCCAATCGTGAATGTTGGTCTGCGTCTCATACCGCATGCCCAGGCTCAACGTGAAATTCGGCTTGATCCGCCAGTCGTCCTGATAGAACCCGCCGATATCCACCTGGTTCACGCTCGCGAGCGGCTGGCCGACGTTGATTGTGAACTGCGAGGGGCCGCCGCCCATGGCCTGGATCTGGGCCATGCTCAGGCCCTGCGCCAAACCCTGTTCCGTGATCTGATACGCATCGAGCGAATTGATCCCCAAAGGATTATTGATTGGCGCTGTAAACAGGAACGTGCCTCCAAAATTGTTCTCGGAGAAATCGTTCAACTGGACCGCGCGAATGCGCACCCCAAACTTGATGCTGTGCGCGCCCGACGTCGTCGAGGTATAGTTCTGCAGCTCGTAGCGCCGCGTCGATGTCGACGAGAGAATATCGGAACCGCCCGTGCTGAATGCGCTGGCCACCGTGATGGCCGGCAGCAGATTCCCGTTCTTCGACGCCTCAATATCCCAGATCTGGAATCGAGTTTCATTGATCCATTTCGAGTTGATGATTGAAGTCTCCGTCAACTGACCGGTCTGTTCGTTGGTCAGGGCCGGATAGCCGCGCGACGGAAGCGTAAAGCCGCCAATACCCGTGTACAGCATATCGTTGCGCGTATAGGTGTAGCGCGCCATCAGCGTGTTGTTCGGCGACAGCGCGTAATCCAGGCGCGGGCTCACACTCGTGCGGCGCTGTGGTGTGGCGGCGGCTCCGCTGAAGGGGGTCTGCTGCAGCGTGTTGGGATCGATCGTCAGCCCGTTGTAGACCGCCGAATCGTCAATCTGCCGGCGGTCAAAATCGATAAAGAAACTGGCCTTCTTCGTCAGCGGTCCGCTCAGGTTTCCGCCAAACTGCTTCGTCACGAAACCGGGCGTGTTAAACGGCTGTCCCGGAGTCCCAACGAGAAACGGATTGCGCGCATTCCAGATTCCGTCGCTGTCCTGGAAAAATGCCTGCCCGCGAAACTTATCGGTGCCCGGCTTGGTGAAGATTTCAATGCGCCCGTAACCCAGCTTGTCGAACTCCGAGGAGAACGGATTCTGGTTGATGCGGATCTCGCGAATGGATTCCTTCGGAGGAAGGCGGCCGCCCGTAAAACCGTCGATGAAAATCTGGCCGCCGCTCGGCCCCGCCGCCGGACCGGCCAGCGCCTGAAGATCCTGCTGCAAGTCGTCGGGATCGTCCGACAGTGCATCCAGATCCTCACCCTTCAACACCAGTGCCCCTGCGTTATTCGACGGATCGGTGCTGATCATGTTGTTGCTCTGCTCCTGCACCGTAACTTCCTGCTTCTCGGTAGCCACGCGCAATTGAACATTGAGCGACTGGGTGCCCGAAGAAATATTGATCTTGGCCGGTTCAAACTGCGTCATGCCGGGATAGGTGACCTGCACGGTCCATGCACCAGGCGCCAGGCCGGTCAGAGTATAGGTGCCGTCGGCGACCGAGGTAGCAGACTTCACCACGCCGTTCGGACCCGAGGCTGTGACCTTGGCGCCCGGGATAACAGCGCCCGTCTCGTCGGCGACCTGGCCCTTCAGGATGCCAGGAGTCTGGCCAAAGGCCATGAAACACAGGCCGCACAACAAAAGACACAGTACAAGTTTTCTGATCATTGATTCTGTCCCGACTCTCCGCGTTGAAATCCCGTCTTCTATTGAGCTGCCCCGCCGCCGATGTCAAAGCTCCAGGCCCCGAGGTTTACGACCCCCGCCTCGCGCGGAGCAGACGCCAGAAATTGCTCAACTCCCGCAACCATTGTGATCGCCGTGTAATGTGTGGGATCAGCACCGTTAGTGCTCGAAATCACAAGCGCATCTCCTGGCTTTAACTCCGCCAGGGTAAAAGACGGCACGCGTTCGAGCGCCTGTTGTAAATCAAAGTTACCACCCATGCGGCCGCCACCAGGAGCGCCGCCGCCGGGACCGCCACCACCGGGAGCACCCTCTCGTCCCGCGGGAGGTCCCGCTTGTCCATCGGGCCGCCGGAATCCTTCGCCTCCTTGTCCACCGGCCGGACGTCCCGCTCCCGCAGCACCGCCAGGAGCACCCGCACCTGCCGCGTTCAGACGAAGCGCCATGAACCTCGCCATTTGCTCCGGCATGCGCTTCATCGTGGTGGAGTCGTTCACATGAATGAAGACAGGCTGCTTTTTCTGAAGATCGGTGACTTTGAGCGTTCCCGCCGCCGCATCGACAGAGATGATCTGCACGGCCAGAGTTCGGAACGATCCGGAAACGACATCGGACGCCTTGACCTGGCTGCCATCCTCGTTCTTGTCCCCAAGCACGCGAAGGGAATCGCCGATTCTAATCTCCGCGAGAGAACTGGGCTTGGCATCGCTGAATTTCACGGAGTCGGGTGCGTAGCGTTGAAACTCCACATTGCCCGATACATCCACAGTCACGGTCTTAGCCGTAGGTCCGCCATTGCGAACGCTCATCTGGATCTGCTTCGCCTCGGCGTTCACCGCGGTCACGGTCCCTGACACGCTCCGGCGCGCCCATTCCTGCAGATCCTTCTGGTGCTTCTGTGCCAGGTCGCCCTTCGTCATCACGATGATGCGCGTGGCCGGAATCAGCTTGGCATCTTCGTCTACGGGACCGCGCGCCAGAACTTTATCGCCCATGGTGATGTCGGTGGCGGCGATTCTTGAGGCCTTTGAAAGATCCGTTTCTCCCGGCGCGATGCGAAGAAAAACCGTCTTCTCGCTGGTGGTGACGCTGTATGTCTGCCCGGCGTCGGTTTTGATTTGCAGCTTGCTGGCTGAGGGATCCGCCGAAACTACCTCTCCACCGACGTTCTTCTGATGCTGGGCCGACTGCGTCTGCGCTCCGAGCAGAGACGCTCCAAGCGCAAGGTAGGCCAATAGTTTCATTCTCTTACAAGGCGACGCGGCTAACCCCTGGGTTACGAAGGACTTGTCAAAAATCGTAAACTGCCGGAAGCTCTTGACCGGCATTGTTACTGATGATAAGCTTAGATAAGTTGATAGAGACACGCTAAGATCTGGTAGAAAGTATGGATTTTAACCGCTTCACCGAAAAACTCCAGGAAGCCATACGAGACGCTCAATCCATTGCCACCCGGCACGGGAACCAGCAAATCGACGTCGAACATCTCCTTATGGCCCTGCTCGATCAGGAGGGCGGCCTCACCACGTCCATCCTCAACAAGGCAGACGTTCGCGCGGATAATTTGCGCACGCGAATTCAACAGGAAATCGACAAGTTTCCCAAGGTTTCAGGCCCTGCGGCTTCGCCGGGATCCGCGTACGTAACCAACCGGCTTACTGTCGTCATGACGAAGGCCGAAGACGAAGCGAAGCGTCTCAAAGACGACTATGTCTCCGTCGAACACGTCCTGCTCGCCATTGCCGAGGATAACGGACCGGCTGGTAAGATCTTTAAAGAATTCGGAGTCACGCGGGACCGACTGATGAAGGCGCTTCAAGACGTCCGAGGCAACCAGCGCGTCACCACCCAAAATCCCGAGGCAACCTATGAGGCGTTGGAAAAATACGGCCGCGACCTCACCCAGTTAGCTGCCCAGGGCAAACTTGACCCTGTGATCGGCCGCGACGAAGAGATCCGCCGCGTCATCCAGGTTCTGTCTCGCCGTACCAAGAACAATCCCGTTCTGATTGGCGAACCCGGCGTGGGCAAAACTGCCATCGTGGAGGGGCTCGCCCAGCGCATCGTCCGCGGGGATGTCCCCGATGGGCTTAAGGACAAGCGTGTCGTCTCGCTCGACATGGGCGCGCTGATTGCCGGAGCGAAGTTCCGGGGCGAATTCGAAGAGCGCCTCAAGGCTGTTCTCAAAGAGGTGCAGTCCTCCGAAGGCCAGGTCATTCTTTTCATCGACGAATTGCACACCGTTATCGGCGCGGGCAAGGCTGAAGGCGCCATGGACGCCGGCAATTTGTTGAAACCCATGCTCGCTCGCGGCGAGTTGCATTGCATCGGCGCCACCACGCTCGATGAATACCGCAAATATATTGAGAAAGACGCGGCGTTCGAACGCCGTTTTCAGACCGTGCTGGTGGATCAGCCGACGGTGGAAGACACCATCTCGATCCTACGCGGCCTGCGCGAGCGTTACGAAGTTCACCACGGCGTACGCATCAAGGACTCCGCCCTGGTTGCCGCAGCGGTGCTGTCGAACCGTTATATACAGGACCGTTTCCTGCCCGACAAGGCCATCGACCTGGTCGACGAAGCTGCCGCAAAGCTACGGACCGAAATCGACTCGCTTCCGGCCAACCTCGACGTCATTCTTCGCCGCAGCATGCAGCTCGAAATCGAGCGGCAGGCTTTGAAAAAAGAGAGCGACGCCGCGTCGAAGGATCGTCTGGCCAAGATCGAAAAAGAATTGGCGGACCTGAAGACCGAATCGAATGCCCTGCAGGCGCAGTGGCAGGCGGAAAAAGAAGGTGTCCAAAAACTACGCGGCATCCGCGAACAAATTGAGCAGGTTAAGTTAGAAATCGAACGCGCTGAGCGGCAATACGATCTCAACAAGGCCGCCGAATTGAAGTACGGCAAGCTCACAACCCTGGAGCGCGATCTCGCTGTTGCCCAGGAAAAACTGGCTTCCAAGCAGACTGGCACGCGCCTGCTGAAGGAGGAAGTTGACGAAGAGGATATCGCCGAGGTGGTCAGCCGCTGGACTGGAATCCCGGTCTCAAAGTTACTGGAAGGTGAGATGCGCAAACTTCTCCATCTGGAAGAAGAATTGCACAAACGAGTAGTGGGTCAGGATGAGGCGGTCACGGCCGTTGCCGAGGCCGTCATGCGGGCGCGTTCGGGGCTAAAAGACCCCAATCGCCCGATCGGTAGCTTTATATTCTTGGGTCCAACCGGCGTAGGCAAGACCGAGTTGGCGCGGGCCCTGGCGGAGTTCCTTTTCGATGACGAACGCGCAATGATCCGTATCGACATGTCCGAATACCAGGAGAAGCACACCGTGGCCCGGCTCATCGGAGCTCCTCCCGGATACGTCGGATATGAAGAGGGCGGACAGCTTACCGAATCGGTACGCCGCAAGCCTTACTGCGTCGTATTATTTGACGAGATCGAAAAGGCTCATCACGACGTTTTCAACGTCTTGCTCCAAATACTCGATGACGGCCGGTTGACAGACGGTCAGGGCCGAACTGTGGACTTCAAGAACACAATCGTTATTATGACGTCGAATATCGGGAGTCCCAGGATTCTAGAGTTCCGAGGCAGCTTTCAAAGCGAATCGTATTCCAGGATGAAGGACGCCGTGCTCGAAGAACTGCGCCAGCATTTCCGGCCGGAGTTCCTGAATCGTGTCGACGAAGTTATCGTGTTCCACGCGCTCTCTGAGGAGAATCTAAAACAGATCGTCGACATCCAATTAGCAGGGCTGCGAAAGCGGCTTTCTGAGCGTCACATCGAAATTGAGCTTACCGATCGCGCTAAGACGCACCTGGTACGGGCCGGCTACGATCCGATCTATGGGGCTCGTCCGCTGAAACGCGCCATTCAACGCGAAATCGAAACACCAATGGCCCGCCGTATCCTGGCGGGTGAAGTTCGCGACGGCCAGCATCTGCTGATTGATGCCGGCGAAACCGGGTCGCTGCGGTTCGAGACGGAGACGGTGGGGGTATCGTGACAACACTTTGCATACCGGATGTCACCTTCGCACGTCCAATCGATTGTAGGACCTTACAAGCGCGGAGGCTGCGGCGCGCATCCAGCGATGTCACAGAGCGTAGCGCCTCGTGTGCGCGGATTTTCAAAAGTTCAGGAAGAGGGTTAGAAAGATGAATCGAAATTTCCACATACGCCGCTCGACGGCGATACTCACGCTGATCATTGCTGCTCTCGTTGGCGGCCTGGTTGCCAGCATGAGCATGAACCACACGGCAGCACTTCCGGTTATCGGCAATGCACGCGCGGCCACGTATGAACCAGGTCCTCTGGTTTCCTTTGCGCCGACCGTAAAGCGCGCCATGCCGGCGGTCGTTAATATTTCCTCGTCGAAAGTCATCAAAAACCAGCAGCAGAACGGCTATGGCAACATGTTCGACGATCCGTTCTTCCGCCGGTTTTTCGGTGGACGTATGCCGGAAGCGCCGCGGGAGCGACGCGCTGAGAGCCTCGGCTCGGGCGTAATCGTGAGTCCGGACGGCTACATTTTGACCAATAATCACGTGGTGGAAGGCGCCACCCAGGTTAAGGTGTCCTTCTCCGATCGCCGCGAATTTCCGGCTAAGGTGATCGGCACCGATGCGCCAACGGACGTCGCGGTGCTGAAGATCGATCAGCGGGACCTTCCGGTTCTTCCGATCGCCGACTCCGCCCATGCGCAGGTTGGTGATGTCGTCCTCGCCATCGGCGATCCCTTCGGTGTCGGTCAAACCGTAACGATGGGAATTGTGAGCGCGACCGGACGCAGCCTCGGCGGAGCCATCGAACGTTTCGAAGACTTCATCCAAACCGACGCCGCGATCAATCCGGGCAACTCCGGCGGCGCCTTGATTAACACCAAGGGCGAGCTCGTCGGCATCAATACCGCCATCCTCGCCGGCAACACCGGCGGCAACCAGGGCATCGGTTTCGCGATCCCGGCTAACCTGGCCCGCAACATCATGGACCAGATCCTGAAGAGCGGCAAGGTGACCCGCGGATTCATCGGAATTCTGCCGCAGGAACTGACTCCGGATATGGCCAAAGCGTTCGGTAGTCCCAACCTGAAGGGCGTCGCAGTGGCTGAGGTTTCGGACAACACTCCAGCGAGCCGCGCCGGCATGAAGGTCGGTGACGTGATCACCGCCATCAACCACAACCCCGTGACGGACGTGAACCAGTTCCGTTTGCAAGTAGCGGGTATGGCTCCCGGAACGAAGATCGACCTGTCGGTCAATCGTAACGGCCGCGAGATGGATGTCCCGGTGACCTTGGCTCAGATGGACGCCAAGAACCTGAGTGGACCGCAAGACGACAACAATGACGACCAGGGCGCCGCGCCGAACCAAGGCGAAAAGGGAGCTCTCAAAGGCGTCTCCGTACAGGGATTGAATGCCGACATGAGGGAGCAGTTGCAGTTGCCGGCGAATTCACAAGGCGTCATCGTGACCGACGTCGACCCCTCTTCGCGGGCGGCCGATGCCGGATTGCAACAGAACGACGTGATCGTGCAAGTAAATCACAAGCCGGTGGCGTCGGTGAGTCAGTTCAACACCGCGGTTCGTGAAACCAGAGGTTCCACCCTGCTTCTCGTGAAGCGAGGTGGCGGATCGCTGTTCATTGCCGTGCAAGAGTAGTTGAGTTCAGTTGCCAGGCCCCCCAGCCCGCGCAACGGGCTGGGGGGCCTGTTTTGCGTAGAGGAGAAGAAATGCGCGAAATCCGAAAGGTGTGGCCGCTGTTTCCGGCCGAGTTGGCGACGGTATGGCAACCACGCGTAGATGTTTATCGCACGCGCAAAGGCTGGCTGCTCAAAGTCGAACTGGCCGGCGTGAAGCTGCAGGATGTCAGCGTCACGATCCATGGACGGCGCGTCGCCATCTCGGGATGCCGCAAGGATTCGATTTTAGAAGAAGGCGCAAGTCATTACTTGATGGAGATTTCGTACAGCCGTTTCGAGCGCGTCATTGATATGCCGTGCGGGCTCGAAACCGCCCGCGTGACTTTGGAGGCGCGGGATGGCTTGGTACTGGTTCATTTGATAACAGAGGGACATGAAAATGGCTGAAGATAACGTTTTGACATTACCCGTTCTTCCCTTGAAGAACACGGTGCTTTTCCCCTACCTCTTGATGCCCCTGGCGGTGGGCCGTGCGTCTTCCATTTCGGCGGTCGAAGCAGCGTTGGCCACGGAGGAAAAGGAGATCGTTGTCTTCGCACAACGCGATCCCTCGGTGGAAAACCCAACACAGGAGGACCTCTATCCGATCGGGACCAAGGCGATCATACGCAAGATGAATCGTCCCAATCAGGGTGCAGTCGAGCTGTTGGTACTCGGAATGGAGCGTGTTGCACTGATCAAGCTCGACTCGAACGAGCCCTATCTCAGGGCCCGCGTGAATCCAGTGCCATTGCCGGAAGATAACAGTGCGGAAGTGGAGGCTCTGCACGGTGCATTGGTTGAATTGGCGACCAGTGCTATCGGCTTGGCGCAGCCGGGTTCGTCCGAAGAGATCAGCCGCATGCTGGCGTCGAATAATGAAAACCCGCTACGGCTGGCGTTTCTGCTCGCGTCCATGTTCAGTCTCGATCTGGCAAAGGAACAGGCGCTGCTCGAGGCGGCGACCCGCGCCGACGGTCTGCGCCTCATGCACACTTACCTGACGCATGAAGTGCAGGTGCTCGAGCTGCGTAACAAAATCAACACCGAAGCGCGCACCGAAATGACCAAGGAGCAGCGCGAGTATCTGCTACGGCAGCAGATGCGTGCCATCCAACAGGAGCTTGGCGAGAAGGGCGGCGAACAGGCCGAAGCCGAGTTGCTGCGTGAACGGCTGCAAAAGGCGGAACTGCCCGAAGAGGTCCGTAAGGAAGCCGAGCGCGAGCTCTCGCGTCTGGAAAAGCTACCGGCCCAGGCTCCGGATTTCCACGTCATCCGTACGTATCTCGAATACGTGCTTGAGCTGCCCTGGTACAAGCAGACCGATGACAATCTCGATATCGCGAATGCCCGCACGATCCTGGATGAAGACCACTTCAACCTGAAAGACGTGAAGGAGCGCATCCTGGAGCAGTTGGGCGTGCTCAAGCTTAATCCCAACGCGAAAGCGCCGATCCTGTGCCTGGTCGGCCCTCCCGGAACCGGCAAGACGTCGCTCGGCCAGTCGATCGCTCGCGCTCTCAACCGCAAATTCGAGCGTATGAGCCTGGGCGGGCTGCATGATGAGGCGGAGTTGCGCGGCCACCGGCGCACCTACATCGGCGCCATGCCAGGCCGGCTCATTCAGGCGATCCGCCGCGCGGACGCCAAGAACCCCGTGCTGATGCTCGATGAAATCGACAAGCTTGGGCGCGATTTTCGGGGCGACCCGGCCAGCGCGCTGCTCGAAGTGCTCGACCCCGAGCAGAACAGATCATTCCGCGATAACTATCTCGACCTGCCTTTCGACTTGACGAAGGTGCTGTTCATCACGACGGCAAACGCCCTCGATACGATTCCGCGCCCGCTGCTCGACCGCATGGAAGTGCTGCGGCTCTCCGGATACAGCGAGGAGGAAAAGGTCCAGATTGCCCATCGCTACCTGATTCCACGGCAGCTCAAAGAGGCTGGCCTCACAGCCGAACAATGCCTGCTCAACGACGAAGGACTCCGGAAGATCATCTCCGGCTACACGCGTGAAGCGGGCCTGCGTCTACTCGAACGCGCGATCGGCCGAGTGGTTCGCAAAATCGCGTTACGCTATGCCGAAGGTAAGACAGAGCCGGTGTGCATCGGAGCGAACGAGGTCTCGGATATGCTCGGACCCGAGTACTTTACCCAGGAGCAACTGCGTCGCGACCTTCCGCCCGGCGTGGCCACAGGTCTGGCCTGGACCGAGACCGGGGGGGACGTGCTTTACGTCGAAGGCACCCTGTTGCCCGACGGCAAGGGAATGACGCTGACCGGCCAACTTGGCGATGTCATGCAGGAATCGGCGCGAGCGGCGCAGAGCTATCTCTGGGCGCACGCCGAGGAGTTGGGCATCGACCCGAAGACGTTCAAACGCGCAGGGGTTCACATTCACGTACCGGCGGGAGCCATTCCCAAGGATGGACCGTCGGCCGGCGTAACGATGGCCACCGCCCTGGCGTCACTCTATACCCACCTGCCGGCCCGCTACGACACGGCGATGACCGGCGAGGTCACGTTGACCGGACTGGTGCTGCCGATCGGCGGCGTCAAAGAGAAGGTACTCGCCGCGCGCCGCGCCGGCATCAAGCGCGTCATCCTTCCGCGGATCAATCAGAAGGATCTGCGCGAACTGCCGGAGGAGGTGCGGAACGAGATGGAGTTCGTTTTCGCCGATCGGGTGGAGGACGTCCTCTTCGCGGTGATACCGCAGTTAAAAGAGCGTGTGTCGGTCCTGCAAGAACGGCCTAACGCCGCTTGATGTATGCCGTAAGCGATCAGCGATCAGCTATCAGCCCGCGCGGTTTGGCTGACCGCTGAAAGCTGATCGCTGAAAGCTGCTCTTGCTGGTCTCTTCGCAACTTGCCATCGGTTCATCTTGGCGATATATGGCAGCGCGAACAGGTACAGACCGGTTAACATCAGCAAGGCGAATGGGATCAGCGCCAGGAGTCCCACCCAGACGTTATACTTCCTCAGTGCCACAGCGACGAAGTTGACGATGACTCCCAGCGTGATAGCGAGTGAGAGCCAGCGGTGAGTTTGCCGAATCCATTTGTTCAAGTTCATTGGGACCTCGTTATTTACGACTTCGGCGCACCCTTCGGCGGCCAGTTGGGGGCTTGAATACCGAACTGCTGGGCATACTCAGCGTTCAGACGCTGCCAGCCTTCGAACTTCATTGCCTCGCCACCGGCGATCCGGCCGATCGGATTTCCACTGAGAAAGTAATCCAGAGTATCGAAAGCAATGTGCCACCCGGCAGCGCCCATGGAAATGAAGCGGCGATCGATGCTGGCCCACAGCGTCAGCCGCGTGCCACCATTCATGGGCTCGAGTTCCCAGCGGGTATCGTTGTACTCAAGCACCTTGGGAGCCTCGGCTCGCGTCACTCTTGTTTCCATCGTCGTTGCCGTTCCCACCCAGGTGAGTTTCACCGTTCCGACCGCACCCATGCTCCCGTCGACCTCAAATGGTGCCCATTCGCGCAGATGCGCCGGGTCGGTAAGCGCTTCCCAGACTTTTTCCGGCGAGTGGCGCAATTCCCGGACTAGAATAAGCGTCCACTTTTCTCCGTCTTTCCGCACCTGCGCGTTGGCCGGACCCGGTGTGTACTGTTCGCGGTTCATCTTCTTCTCCTTGTCTTTTTCGTTGGTGTGGATTGCTCCATTCGGTCCAAGTGGCGTTCGAGAGCGTCCACGTGCGCGGACCAGAATTGCCGGAAGGGAGCCAGCCAGGCGTCGATCTCCTGAAGTGGTTCGGGTTTCAGACGGTACAGACGGCGCTGTGCGTCCACCGTCGACTCCACAAAACCGGCATCGCGTAGGACTCGCAGGTGCTTGGACACAGTCGGCTGCGGCATATGAAGCTGACGCTCGATCTCTCCAACCGACTGTTGTGACGCGACCAGGAGGCTCAATATCGCCCGGCGGTTCGGCTCCGCGATAATCTCGAACACGGATTCCACGCTTGTAATATACTCCCGAGGGCATATACCTGTCAAGGAATATATACTGGCCGCTGCCGGTAACGCAGCCTTCAGGCTGCCCATGTGCCGGCTAAAACCGGCGGTGCTGCACTGCAATCAACGCACCTTTTTCGACGTGTCGCGGGGTTTCGAAACGCATCCGAAAAGCGCCGGTATCAAATCGAGCACACGATGCAATTCGGTGCTGCTCGGTACCGCCGGCTTCAGCCGGCCTTTTGCAGCCTGAAGGCTGCGTTACGGCTTTGAAACACTCCCTTTTTACTTGTCCGAGTAATAACCAGCGCGCGCCTGAACAATCAGGTCCTTCTTGCCGAGCGTCACAGCAATCGTGCGGTACCCTGAACTCCCGCCGGCCTTATCCGGCGTGTAGCCCAGGCTGTACTGATTCCGGAGTTCTTCCTCGATCTCGTTGTAGATATCTTCAACCGTGTGCTTCTTCGAGACCTCAAAAAAGCTCCCGCCTGTCTCCTGGGAAAGCCGCTCGAGGATCTTTTTGCCATCGGGGCGCTGCTCCTGCTGAGGGTAACGCCCGCGCCCGCCACCCATGCCACCACCGCCCATTCCACCGCCGCCCATGCCTCCGCGACGCCCGCCCATTCGCGGACCCATTCCATTGCCGTATGCCTCATGGTCCGCAAAGAGAATCGAGTAGACCAGGGTGTCGGCTCGCTGCGCCGATTCAATGGCCTCGGTCAGCGTCTCTTTGCTGCCACGGTCGACGCCGTCGCTCAGGACGATGACCGCCTTACGTCCGGTCTGGTTCTTGAGCACGTCGTTTGCGGCTAGATACACTGCGTCGTAGAGCGCCGTGCCGCCGCCCCCGCCGCCACGCCGGCCTCCCCGGCCACCGTAACCGCCGCCATCGTTTTGTCCGCCACCGCCGCCGCTCGTCCCTCCACCCGGTCCACCGCCACCGCCATATCTTTGCATTTGAGGCGCTTCCAGGAGATCGAGAGCATCCTGTAACTTCTTGCGTGAAGACGTCAGATCCTGAAGCAACTCCACCTCGCGATCGAAGTGCAGCAGAAACCCATGATCCTTGTCCTCTCGCAGCACCTGATCGAGAAACCTCCGGCTGGCAGTCCGTTCCTGTCCCAGGACATTACGCTGGCTGCCGCTCGTATCAATCAGCAGGCCCAGCGTCAGCGGCAAATTGGATTCCTGCGAGAAGTACGTGATCGCTTGCGGCCGGCCGTCTTCGGTCAGCGTAAAGTCTTCTTTCTTCAGATCCCGGACGATCTTGCCGTGCTTGTCGTGCACGGTCGCAAACACGTTGACAACTTTGACATCCGTTTTGAAAACCGTATTATCCTGCGCAGCCAGCAGAAACACGGGTAGGGCAATTAAGGCACTACGGGGCATTAACACGGAAGATGCGCCGCAACGGGCGCAGGTTACACGATTGCCGCTTCAGGGGCCACGGGATCGGCGGCCTGGGGAAGATGGGGGGCCGGCTCCCACCAGCGCGCCTCCTCGAACCCTATGTATTTCAAAATACGGAGCTGCCCCTCCGATTCCAAAATGTCGCCCACCTGCAGCGGATGATCGGACGATCGCAAGGTGAGCCAGGCGGCATAAGCCGTCGGAGCATCCACGTGGTCACCGGGCTCATAGTCCTTCGGTTTCGCGATGCTGACTCCGCTGGTATGAGGCGCCCAGCGGAACTGCTGGCGCGGCGTGTCCTTCATGCGATGGATCTGGTACACGGGCATGTTAGACACTATTGTCGCTCAAAACAATTCTGAACGGAATGTTTCACCGCAAGGGCATCCCGTTCGCCTTGCGCAATCCATCGCTCCGCCCGCGCCCGGTTCCAGTACAGCATCTCGCGCGATGTACCGAGCCCGCTCGACGGCGCGATGATTTGCGCCTCGACGCCGCGTGGGAGCGCCGGTTCGAAGCGGCTCAGTTTTCGAAGGGTCCTCACGACCAGCCACGGAATGGCGCCGGTCGGGACGGGGAGAACATTGATGCCCACGATGCGCTCGGCCCCCAATTCAGCCGCGGCCCACAGCGGAAGCACGTTGAGCAGCCCGCCATCGGAATGCAGGCGTCCCTCGATCCGCACCTGCGGAAAGATCCCGATAATGGCTGTGGACGCAACCAGCAGATCCACCGTGATCTCAGGAGCGCGATGAATGCGCGGCGTAAGCGTGGCGAGCTCGGTCGTGACGAGCGCAAAATCGATCCTGGGCTGAAACGTAGCGAACGAATCCTCAACCTGCCCGCGCAGCAATGTGGAATCGAACACGCCGTGATGCAGCCTGCGGGGCAGCCGCCAGCGGTGGCGCTCGAAGCACTCCAGGCGTAGCCAGCGCTCTACCAGTTGATCCGGTGTGCAGCCGCCGGCGATGGCCCAGCCGTTGATGGCGCCGATTGACGCCCCCACCACCAGATCAGGCTGCAGAATATCCGAAAGGACTCTCCAGACACCGGCCTGGTACGCGCCAAACATTCCGCCGCCCGACAATACAAGCGCCGTTTTCATGCCGGCACAGGCGTCCGAACCCGCGGCACGGTCTGCACGATATCGACGGGAATCAGGTCGTACTTAATCATCCAGCCGCCCGCGAACACCGCTTCGACAACCAGGCCTTGCTGCGTTTCTTTGCGCTGAAACTGGTCGAAGATCAGATTGCCAAGCGAGTAGAAGATTACGCCGTGCTTGTACTCCTCCACCGTCTGCACCACGTGCGGATGATGGCCGACAACGATTCGCGCCCCGCCGTCGATCGCCGCGTGCGCAAACCGGCGCTGCTGCTCGTTGGGCTTGGGCTGATACTCAGTGCCGGCGTGCATCGATACGATAACGACGTCGGCGTGGTCCTTCAGGTTCGAGATATCGTCGGCGACATCCCCCGGGTCGATCATAGCGACGCGGTCGTCCGAGTCTTTGTAGTTTCCGTTGGACTGATCGAACGTGTAGGCGAGAAAGCCAAACTTCACGCCATTTCGCTCCAGAACCGCGCCATTGTGGGCGGCATCGCCATCGCGCCCCGTACCAACCACCGCGATGCCATGTTTTTCGAGCCAGTCGAGCGTGAAAGTGATCCCGTAGTCGCCGCAATCGCGGGCATGGTTATTGGCTGTGGAGACGATGTCAATCCCGGCCAACTGGAGCGCTTGAATCATCTCCGGCGCCGTTTTGAAGATCATGCCGTGACGAGGCGGCTTCCCGCGGTCCGAGAACGGTGCTTCCAGGTTGACGAAAGCAATATCCGCCGCCGCGAAGAGGCTCGCGATATCGCGCATCGGGGCCGCTGGATCGTCGTTCGCTTCCGCCAGCGCTCCGACGTAACGCGACATCATGACGTCTCCCCCGAAGATGATCCGGTTGAGCGGCATGAGTGGAGGTTGCCCGCTGAATGTGACCCCGGTGCGTCCAGGAAGAAGCCCAAGAAGCGGAACGGCCAGGAAACTACGGCGGGCGATCATCACTCGTCAGTTTTCCAGCAGCCGGGCGGCCTCCGCATCCATGTACCATGCCACGTCACGACCCTGATTCGTGATCTGTGCCGGGTACCGTGGGGGATCAAACGGGTCCTTGAAAATGGCGCGCACCGGCTCGGCCTTATCCGCCCCCGCCACCAGCATCACCGTGTGTCGAGCAGCCAGCAGAACGCCCGGCAGCATCGTGATGCGCCACTGCTTCATCTTTTCGACCCACACGGCCGCGACAAGACCCTGGCGATCCCCAATCAGCGGCTCGCCCGGAAACAGGCTGGCTGTGTGCGCATCGGGACCGATGCCGCGATGGACCACATCGAAGTGGGGGATCTGTCCGTCGGCCACGCCGAAGAAGTGGCGAATCTCCTCGCCATATTGTTCGGCCGCTTCGTCCGCTGTAAGCTCGGCGCGCACCCGGTGGATGTTGCGGCTCGGAATGTGCGCCGGCCGGATCAGTGTCTCTTCCGCGAGGCGGTAATTGCTCTGTTGATCAGTCGGCGGAACGGCTCGCTCATCAACCCAGAACAGGTGCACCTGGCTCCAATCGAAGCGCGCCTTAGCCATATGTTCGAACATGGGGCGGGGTGACGAGCCGCCTGAAATCGCGAGGGTCGCAACGGACTCCCCCGATAGCTTTTCCTTCAACAACTGCAAAATCTGGTCGCCGCAATGCGTTGCTGCTTCCACCGCATCGCGATACACATACCGCTGAATACTCATTCCAGGATTCTCCGGAAGATTGGATCGGGACCTACGATCGAAAGCTCTTCCCGCAGCAATGACTGCTCGTTCCGCTCGGGCAGCGCCACTCTCCTGCTCATGTCATTCATGGTGACCGTAGCAGATGTAGCGTCTTCGAGGGTAATGCTGACAGATCCGGCGGCGCCCTCAAGTACGACACGAACCTGATTCTCTTGCGTGGTAATCACCTCAGCCTGAGGCACCGCCTTCCGAAACCACGTTTCCAGGTATCGCGCACCAGTCCCGGAATATGAAAGCACTACGCGACGGACCTGGCCCGAATTCTCAAATGCCTGGGCTACCAGTTGACGGAGAGGCGTGAGACGGGTCCATGCCAGATCGATGACATTGCGCCCGGCATCGTTCGAGCTCTTGACGAAACGGTACGCCGCCTCCTGATCGTCAAATCGCGCGGAATCGATTATGATTTTCGTCGCCAGCGTGAAAAGCTGCTGAAACTCGGAATCGAGCGCCAGGCGCGGACTGCGCGCCCACAGTACCACCGGGAGGTCGGGAACGGTCAGGGCCAGCATCAGTTTGGGAACATCAGCCAGGCGCGAGACCGGCGTACTGATCTCGATCTCTTCGCAACAAATCTGCTGGCGCTTGCCGAAAGGCATCCAGCACTGCGCGAAGACGCGTGCGTCGAGCGTACCGCCGTCCGACGGATCCACACGCAGCACAATCGCGCGGCTGGGGTGCTCGTGAATCAACTCGGCGATGGTCAGGCCGACTTCTTGCGTATCCTCGCGCTGCTCCAGCCCCACGATGAGGGTCATGGCACAGGCCCGAATAACGCCGGAAGCGTTCTTCTCTGTGTCCGGCTTCGCGAGGTCGATCCACAGTTTCGCCAAATCCTTCAGGATTCGCTCCGGCTGAACCGCGGCGGGCATTATGGAACCCTCCAGTGATGCCCCTGGCGCGCAAGCATATCATCGGATGCCTGTGGTCCCCAGGTTCCAGCGGCATAATTCGGGAAGCCGAATTTCGTGCTGGCCCACGCGTCGAGAATCGGCTGCACCGCGATCCAGCTCGCCTCCACCATGTCCTGTCGCGTGTAGAGCGTAGGGTCGCCGATCATGGCGTCAAGCAGCAGCGTTTCATATGCGGTGGGCGAGCGCTCTCCAAAGCTCGCACCATAGTTGAAATCCATCGAGACCGGGCGCAGTCGCATGCCGCTGCCGGGCTGCTTGGAGAGAAAACGCAGCGAAATCCCTTCTTCCGGCTGGATCCGGATGATCAGGAGGTTGGGACGCGACACATCCTGCAGCGTCCCGTCGGCGAACACCGAGTGCGGCGCCGAGTTGAAGAAAATGGCTATGTCGGTGATGCGCTTGGGGAGCCGCTTGCCGCTGCGGAGATAGAACGGAACACCCGCCCAGCGCCAGTTATCGACGAAGAAAGTCACGGCGGCATAGGTATCGGTCTGTGAATTCGGATCCACCCCGGACTCCTGCCGGAAACCGGGAACATCTTCGGTGCCGATGCGCGCCGCTCCGTATTGCCCGGCTACGGCGTATCGCCCGACATCGGCTGGCTTCATGGGCCGGATGGAGCGCAGGAACTTCGCTCGTTCATCGCGCACGGCGTCGGCTTCGAATACGGCGGAAGGCTCCATGCCGATGGTGGCCATCACCTGCATGAGGTGATTCTGAATCATGTCGCGTAGCGCGCCGGCTTCCTGGTAATAAGCTCCGCGCCCCTCGACACCGATCGATTCCCCCGCGGTGATCTGAACATGATTGATGTAGCGCCGGTTCCACAACGGCTCGAATATGCCATTGCCAAACCGGAACGCCAGGATATTCTGAACGGTTTCTTTCCCAAGATAGTGATCGATGCGGTAGACGTGATTCTCCGCGAAGACCTTGTGGATGTCGTCGTTGAGCTTCCGGGCGGTGGTCAAATCATGGCCGAAGGGCTTCTCGATGATGACGCGGCGCCAGCCGTCTCCGTGATTCAGGCCGACGGCCCCCAGGCAGTCCACCACCGGCGCGTAATAACTGGGCTGAGTGGAAAGATAGAACAGCACGTTGCCGCCGGTCTGGTGCGATTGCTGCAACTCGTCAAGACGGCCGCTGAGTTTCTCGTACATCGCGTGGTCCTGCAGGTCACCCGCGATGTAGAAAAGGTTGCGTTCGAAGCTCTCCCAAAGGCCGGCATCGAACGGGCTGTCCTCCAGGAACTTCTCAACAGACTCGCGCATCTTGGCGCGGAAGTCCTCGTCGGACATGGCCGTGCGCGAGTTGCCGAGAACCGCGAAGGTCGGCGGAATACGGCGTTCGTACGCGAGGCGATAGAGCGCGGGCATCAGTTTGCGCTTGGTCAGATCGCCGTTTGCGCCGAAGATCACGATCGCGCAGGCGGGTGCCCGTCGTTCAAAACGAAGGGGGTCGGCAAATGGATTGTCGGCCATCGCTCTATCGTAGCGTGCGAGGCCGAACGGCGGAGCAGACTTTAGCTCAATACCAGGCTGCGGCAAGGCGGAGCGGGCATTCAGCGCCTTTGGACTCACCAGGAACGCGCAGGCGAAACCGAAACCGCCCGCGCGCCACCATACCTACAGCCCATTGCGCTTTAACGTGCTTCTGAACCTCAGATAGACTGTTTCCGAAGGCGCAGTTCGAAGCCGATTCCCCTGGCGTCGATCTCACCTTGTCCAAAGTTGCTGATCACCGCCATGCGCTCTAACTCGTCGCGCGTGTAGGCCCGCTTGAGGAGGCATAGGCGGAAAGTGTACCGGGTGAGAAAACGGTCGAATGCCGAGACGTGCATATCGCGGATTTCGGCGTCGATGTCCTGGTGCGTGGCATCTCTCCGAAGATCGAAAATGGAGGCTTGGCCGCCCGGCTTTAAGACACGGTGGATCTCGTTCAGCGCCCCGATGGGATTCGAGAAATTCTTGAACGCGGCCATGCAGACGACGTAATCGAAGGATGCATTCGCGAATGGCATTTCCGAAGCATTGCCATGGCGCACATCGATGGAGACACCCGCGCGCGCGGCGTTTTCCTGCGCGATCCGGACGAAGGACTCACTGATATCCAGCGTGGTGACGCGGCGGCCGGTCTTGGCGATTTCGATAGCCAGGTACCCGGGGCCCGGAGCCACTTCGAGAATGCTGCCTCCCGCCGGCACTCGCGCGGCTACAGCGTCGCGCGCAGCTTGAAAACGGCGCGTATCGCGGGCGGTGTTTTTCGCGTACCACGTTGCAATCGGGCCTTCCATTCCGATGCCTTTATACGGTTTCTGGTGAGTTGCGGTCATATATGCTCCTTTCGTAGCTAACGCCGCTTGCATTAGCTAACACTGTTAGCTTATCAAATGAACATTGTTCCGTCAAGCGAACATTGTTAGCATAGAGTCGAGAGATGAGCATTCTGCCTTACCGGAAAGCCGAGCGCAAACAGAAGCGGCGTCAGCTCGATCAGGCGCAGGTGGTTCACGCGGCGCTCGAATTGCTAGACGAAGTGGGCTTGGACGAGTTGACCATGCGGCGATTGGCCGACCGGCTGGGCGTTAAGGCCGCCTCATTGTACCGGCATGTAAAGGACAAAGAAGAGCTCCTCGCATTGCTGGGCGACGAGATCAGCGGAGAGATCCCGCTCGCCAGCCCGTCCGGATCGTGGCGCGAGCAGTTGACCGCAATGGCCTGGAACGTGCGGCGCGGGCTTCTGGCGCACCGTGATGCCGCGCGGGTGCTTGCCGGCACACCGCCTTTTGGACCGCGGCGCCTGAAGCACATCGAGGACGTCCTGCGGGTGCTGCGTTCGGCAGGCTTGAGCCCCTCTGAGGCGGCTCGCGCGGCTTACCACTGCAACAACTTCATCATGGAGTTCGTCGCCGATGAAATGCGGTTTGCGGCGTTTGCGTCCGCTCCGCGTTCCAGCCGGAAGAAGATATTCACCCAGGCGCGTAAGCATTTCCAATCGCTGCCACGGGAGGAATACCCGAACCTGGTGGAACTCGCGGGGGAATTGAGCGAGGACGACCAGGACGGGCTCTTTCAGTTCGGGCTGGAGGTGTGGTTGCGGGGAATCGGGGACTTAGCCAAATGATGGGCGCTTGTAACGGTTCACTGATACGCTTGTAACGCCGCGCTGGTACAATTCACGAATAAGTGGGGAGGCCTATCAGGCATGTGCATATCCCATTCGGTCGGCAAGCACGGAACCAACAGTTGGGCCGATGTCAAAATGATCCAGATTCTCCTGAACGAGAACCTGGGCCGTCTCATTCCTTATGCGCCGCTCGGTATCGATGGCCACATCGGCCAGCATACGATCGACATGATTGCAGAGTTCCAGCGCCGCGTGATGAACAACAGCAAGCCAGACGGCAAGGTCGATCCCGGAGGGCAGACCCTGAAAGAACTGCGCAACGGCATGAGCTCGGGCCTGGACGAGGATAAGCTCCGGGGCATTATGATCTATGCTGACGACGTCCGGATCAGTCGCTACTACCAGGCGCTGGTTACCCAAATGACGAACAGCCAGATCAATACGCCGCTGCGGATCGCTCATTTTTTGGCGCAGGTGGGTCACGAGAGCGGCGACTTGCGTTACAACGAGGAAATTGCCGATGGCTCGGCTTACGAGGGCCGCACGGATCTGGGGAACACCCAACCGGGTGATGGGCCCCGCTTTAAAGGACGGGGATTGATTCAGCTCACCGGCCGCAGCAACTATGTTAAGTTCGGCACTGCGCGCAGCCGGGACTTCGTCACCCCTCCCAACTACCAGTTGATCGCCACGGATCCAAACCTCGCGGTGGACGTGTCGTGCTGGTATTGGACCACACATGGGCTGAATGCATTAGCCGACGCGGACAATCTGAATGGCATCACATATATCGTCAACGGTGGATACAATGGACTCGCGGATCGCAAAGCACACCTCGATCGTGCCAAGTGCCTGCTGGTTCCCTAGACTGGCACTGATAACGTTTCTCTGCGCGTTTCCAGCGTGGGCTCAGCTTCCTGCTCCGTCCGACGTCAACGATTGTCACCCGTGTTCCTTTTCCCCGGGCAAAGACTTTCCCGCTTATAACTTCACATTCGTGGTCAAAGCCAATGGGGACCGGCGCGAGGTTACGGGAATACAGGTGAGTTCCCCGTCCGAGGAAAAGCCAATCCAGACGCTCGCAGTGAGCGGCATGGAGCCGATTGGCAAGGAGGAGACCTTCTTCTTCGGCGGCGTCGACATTAACTTTGATGGCTTGCTGGATCTCATGCTGATCACACGGAAAGGCGTCGCAAACGCGTATGCCGCCTACTGGTTGTTCGATCCGAGAACGAAGATGTTCACTTCGCTAGGCACGTATCCCGTCTTTCGTGTGGATGCCCAGAAAAGCCGTCTGTTGACCTACGAACGTGGCGGATCGGGCGGAATGATTCATGAAGCGAAAGAGTACGCATTTGAAAAGGGAAAGCTCACACTGATGAAGGATGAGAAGCAGGACGCCACGGCACGTCCAAATGTCTTCCGCAAAGTAGTTCGCGAACGAGTCAACGGCGTGTTGAAGGTTGTGAAAACCGAAATGGTTCGGCCCCCACAGTGAGGCAGTCAAAACCTCCGGATCAGGCAACTGTAGAAGCGTATTACACAGCCTCTGACTCTTCGGGTCCCGCGACGATAAGGACAGGCGAAACCGCCTGTCCCACCTTTCTAATCCGAGAGTCCCTACTAACCACGCAAGGCAGCGATGATCTGGCGACGCGCGGCATTGCTGGCGGGCAAGAGGCCACCGGCGGCGCCGATGATAACCGCAAACATTATGCCAATCGCCATTACCTGGACCGTGACGTGAAAGTTAAACGTCAGGCTACTAAAGGTCCGAAAGCTGCCAATTTCGGTTTTCACGTTGTTCAGCGGAAGAGTCAATACGCAGCCGAGCACACCGCCAACCAGCGCGAGAATCACCGATTCAATAAGGAAGCTGGAGAGAATGGCGATTCTTGAAAACCCGACAACGCGAAGTGTCCCAATTTCCGCCGAACGGCGTGCGACGGACGCATACATCGTGTTCATAGCCGCAAACGCACTGCCGATCGCCATGATAACCGCGACGAACATACCCATGAAGCGGACCGGTCGAGCGGCGCCCGTCTGGCTGGCGTAGTAATCGCGCTCGCTCTGCGCGAAGACGTTCATCCGGGGATCCTCGGCCAGAGTGTGGGACAGTGCCTCCGTGTTCTCCGGTTCGGTCCGGATTAAGACGGAGCTGAGAAACTCGGCGCGATTGTAGTCTGAACTAACTTGATTGAGGTCTGCCCAGATTTCGCTGTTATACGCCGAACGCCCGCCGTCGAGTATGCCCACGACCGTCCAATCGCCACGTGCGAAGCCCAGCTTTCCTCCGATTCGGGCCGACGCAAACCGGTCTGCGATTGCCTTGCCGACTACGACCTCGCGACGGCCCGGCTGAAACATGCGGCCGGAGGCAATCCGCACCTGGCTGCGCATTTCCAGGCCAATGGGCAGCAGGCCTCGCAGGTTGAGGTTCATATCGCTGCCATCCGCCGGATCTTCCAGGTTGACCACGGTGACCATTTCCAGTGAGAGCAAAGGCTGCCCGCGTGCGTTTCGAGCGATGCCCGGACGCGTCCGGATGTCCTGAAAATTGGTCCGGGTAATCACGCTGATCAACTCCGCGGTCGAGCCCTTGCGCATGACGATCAGGTCGCGGGGGTCCCCGGTAGCTTCAAAAGACGTGCGCAGCCCCTGCGCAAGGGCCAGGACTGATACGAGGACAGCCACGGCAAGCGCCGCGCCGAGCGCCGTCATGAGCGTGGTCACGCGTCGTGCGACCAGGTTTCGGATGTTATAAGCGAGAGGGATCTGCATGGGAGAACCTCAATCGGCCAGCCTCAGGCACTCGATAATGGCGCGCCGCGAAGCGGTCCATGCGGGGAGAGCGGAACTCAGCACTCCGACCAGTCCTGCCAGGACAAGCGCCAGGGCGGCCAGGGGCGGCGAGATGATGAGCAGTTTCAGATCGACGTAAACGATCGGCGCGTTATGAAGCAGGTCGACGATGAGCCAGGCAAACCCGAGTCCAACAGCGCCGCCTACCTCGGCGACAGCCATTGATTCTCCGACGAAGAGCGCCATGATCTTGCCGCGTGTAAACCCGAGCGTCTTCAGAATGCCGACTTCAGAAACGCGCTCGCGTACGTTCATCGCCATGGTGTTCGCCGCCACGAACAGCACCGCGAGGCTCAAAGAACCGCATAAGGCAACGAGGAACAGCTTGACGTTGCCGATATAGGACAGAAAGCTCAACTGCAGCGCCTTCTCGGTCTCGGTCTTGGTGGCTTGCGGCGAATTGCGGAAAATGGCGTCGATGCCGCGGGCGATCGCGGGAACCGATTCAGCACGATCGGCCAGGACCGTGTACATGCTGACAAAATCCTGCTGGCCGTGAAACACGGCTTCGTTCAGGTAGTCGAAATGAAAATAGAGATTCTCGTTGTCGCTCTCCGCGTCGTAAAAGCCGCGTACCACGAAGTCGAGAGTCCTGGGAAAGATGTCGCCCACAACGCTGATGTGATCGCCAATCTTGACGCCCAGCCGCTGGCCAAGCGGACGACCGAGGACGCAAGCACTGCGCTCTCGAATAAACGCTGCCTTCTCGCTGTCCGAAATGCTGTATTCCGGGCGAACGATGAAGAGCTTGTTTGCGTCGACGGCAAACCGCGGGAACAGGTTCTTGAACTCTCGCGAGTCCTTGTAGGTGCCGCCGAACCACTGGTACTTCATTACCTGTCGCACCCCGGGTACAGCCGCGATCCGGTTCTCGTAGGAGAGCGGCAGCGGATTGGTGAAGGAAATACGATGTCGGACGATTAATCGGAGCGCCTGATCGGGCGACGCCGGTACCAGAAAAAACATCCGGTACATGGCCATGAGGACTCCCAGCATGCAAAACGACCCGCCGATGCTGAGAGCGGTAAGAATGCTCCTGCGGCGATTGCGGAGCACATTCTTGAAGATGAGCGGCATGGGTACACGCTTCACAGGGCAGCGAAAATCGCCTGTCCCATCTTCCTTGCAGGCGAGCATCCAAGCGGCGGTCTCGAATTATCAGTGGTTTACAACGCCCGGGTGAGCGCTTTGCCGCAGGCTACTTCTCTTGCCCGGGGAGGATTTCCGACATGTGTTTGACCATGTCCTGCTCGTCCTTGTTGAACTTGGACTTGAAATCGGGGCTGTTCAGCCGCGCCTGCCGTTCCGATGGGCTCAGGGACTCCATGCCACGCAGTTCCTGGCGCATGGCCTTCTTCCGGTCGGGAGGCTGGTCGCCGAACTTCCGCATGGCCTCGCGGACCTGCTCCTGTTTCTTGGGAGGAAGTTGACGGAGTCGCTCAAGCTGGTTCTGAACCTGCCGTTTCTGCTCAGGGGGCAGCTGGTCGAATTGCCTGAGGCGCTGTTGCACCCGTTCGCGCTGCCCGGGTGGCAGCCGATCGAGAGCACGCTGCCGCTCTTCCGGTGACATGCCTTCGAATTCCTGGATCGGCGACCGGCCTGCCGCTTTGCCTGGTTTCTCCGCCTTGGGAGCACGCTGCTGTTGGGGATGTGCACCACCACCGGCCCCGCCATGACGTCCTTGCGCCCGAAGCGGTGTCAAAAGACACACTTCCAGCACAATCGCAGCCATGAGGAGTCGTTTGTGCAAGTACACCCTTATACCATCTTCCGGGCCACGAGCGCCGGTTAGATCCTTTCTCCGGCCGATTCCTCAACGGGCGCCGATGGCGTCAACTGCTTCAGCAGATCAACATCATCCAGAGCGCGCTCCACTTGCTCGATGGAGACTTGGGGTTGTACTTGCGGTGTGGAATCGTACTCCGAGAGGGGACCTCGGATGAGAAAGGCAACGATCAGCGCGGCACAGGCCGCCGCTACCGGCATGGCAGGACGAAAGGCCCACGACCAGTTTGCGCCTGTCAGGCGGCGCCACCAGCCGCGCTGCTCGTCCTGCGCAATGCGTTGGTAGAGTTTTTCGTCAAAATCGGAAGAAATCGGCGCGGGCTTCCAGTCTTCCAGAGCATCCCACACCGCCTTCTGTTGCGCGGCCATTTCCCGGCAGTCCGCACACTGGGTTATATGGCGCTCCAGGGCAATCTGGGTTGCCGGCTCAAGCGCCTCCGCCACGTACGCGATCATCAACTCCGCGGCGTTACCGTTTTCCTTTGGGCACTGCATTCAAAACCTCTCTTCCCTCTCACGCCATATGGGCCAAACGCGACCGCAACGTTTCATACGCCCGGAACAGCAGCGATTTCACCGCCGACTCCGAGCAATTCAGAACACCTGCGATCTGCGAATATTCCATTTCTTCATATTTGTGCATCAGTACGGCTGATTTCTGTTTTGCGGGCAGGTTCTCAATGGCCTGCCTCACCTCACCCAGTCTCGCCTGATACAGCATTTCCTGTTCCACTGTCCTGCCGCGATCCGCTACCTGCCTTGTCGCCCCCTCCGCAATTTCTGCGTCGAGGCTTTCCTGCGATTTCTCGTTCTTGCCGTCTCGAATCCAGTTCAAAGCCAGGTGGGTCGCTATTCGAAACAACCAGGTTGTGAACTTGGCCGTCGGAGCATACGTGTCCCGCGATCGATAGACCCGTAAAAAGACCTCCTGAGCTAACTCTTCCGCCACCGCCTGATTTTGCACCATCCGGTACAGGAAATGGATCACCGGTAAACGGTGCCTCTCCAACAGAAGAGAAAAACTAGCCTGATCCCCTTCCCGGATGCGCAGCATCAACTCGGCATCCCTCTCCAGGGAAGCCAGTGCTGTCATATCTGGACTAACCCGCTCGTCCGGCGAAGGTTGCGGCGATTGGACGGCGGCAGCAGCGGTACGGATGTGCTCCAAACTCATTCTTCCTTCAAGGCTCGCTCCATCAGCTCGCGGATCGCCTCTTTGGGTGATCGCCCGTGCCGGAGAATGGAGTCCATCTGGTCAGTTATGGGCATATTAACCCGAAACTTACGTGCCAGGTCAATGGCGGCGGGGACGGTTTCGACGCCCTCGGCGACCATGGTCATAGTCGTTACAATTTCTGACAATTTTCGGCCTTTTGACAGTTCGATGCCAACGCCCCTGTTACGGCTTAGATCGCCCGTACAGGTGAGTACCAGGTCGCCTAGCCCGGCGAGCCCGGCCAGGGTCTTCGGCTGACCTCCCATGGCTACCGCCAGGCGGGTGATCTCGGCTAGACCGCGCGTAATCAGGGCCGCTAGGGTGTTATTTCCCAATCCGAGGCCCTGGCAGATCCCCGCGCCGATGGCGACGATGTTTTTCAGGGCGGCGCCCACTTCCACTCCGATCGGGTCGGGGTTGGTGTATAAACGAAAGGTCGGACCGGCAAAATCCTGCTGCAGGGAGACCGTGAGATCGCGGTCTTCGGAAGCGATTACGACCGCGGCGGGCTCGCCCCGGGCGACTTCGCGGGCGAACGTGGGTCCCGAGAGCGCGGCGATGCGCGCCGGAAACTGCGGGCGAAATACCTCAGCCGCGACTTCGGTCATGCGGAGCAGGGTGCCGGGTTCGAGACCCTTGGTCGCACTGGCAAACCGCATTTCCGGACGAACCAACGGTCGCATCGCCGTGTAAAGGGTCCGCGCGTGGCGCGAGGGCATGGCGCCGAGGGTGATGTCGGCGTTTTCCAGCGCCTGACCGAGGTCGGTGGTCGGTTGGATGTTGGCAGGAAGGACGAATCCGGGCAGAAAAGCTCCGTTGGTCCGGGTCTCCCGCATGCTGCCGGCGAGTTCAGACTCGTGCGCCCAGAGGGCGATCTCCGCAAAACGCGGCGCCAGCACGATGGAAAGTGCGGTCCCCCAACTCCCAGCTCCAATGATGGCAAGCTTCGCAGCCAAACTTATATCGACCCTCTCGGGCCGCCCTTGTTTACTTCGTCCCCCCGAATCGGAACACGTTTTCGTTACCAGCGCGTATTCGCTGGATGTTCGCCTTATGACGAATCACGATGAACGCGCCCGCAACCAATGCGGCTACGACGACCGGCGCCGGCGGATGCAGAATCAGCCAGACTGCGAACGGGAAGGTCCCGCAGGCGATGATCGACCCCAACGAAATGTAGCGAGTAGCCGCCACGACAATTACAAAGACGAGAAGAACCGCGAATAAGGGGACAGGGGTGAGATAAAAAAATGCTCCTATGAAACTGGCGACAGCCTTGCCGCCTTTAAACTTCAGGAATATGGGATAAGCGTGCCCGGCCATGACGGCTAGGGCCGCGGCGCTGGTCCAAAGCGGGGAATCCTCGGTGTAGTGGGCCATCAGCCAAACCGCCACGAATCCTTTGGCGATGTCGAGGAGCAGAGTGATAACGGCCACGGTCCGGCCGGTGGTTCGCAGAACGTTAGTGGCGCCGATGTTGCCGCTGCCCATGGAGCGTACATCTTGGCCCGTTGTGAGCCGCACGATAATGTACCCGAACGGAATGCCGCCGATCAGGTAGGCGGCTACCAGGAGAAGGACAGGCGTCATGCGAAGGGGAATTCCGCCAATTTTGTATAGATAGAGCCGGCTGCGCCTGGCTGACTGCGATAAAGATAGAAACGATCGGCTTGGAAGGCAGCGAACTCGACGCTCTCCAGTTTAGCAATCGCTTGCTGCAGCTTCTCGAGCGGGACCGGCTGCTTGATTCGCGCCAGCGTCAGGTGGGGCGAGAATTCGCGGTCTTCGGGCGGCAGGCCCAGGGGATCGAGTACCTTGTCGATATCATGAGCGAGCGCGGCAAACTCTGGGCCCGCCTCGACGCCGGCCCAAAACACGCGGGGCCGCCGCTGGTTGGGGAACCAACCCAAGCCTCGGAAGTCGACAGCAATCGCGGGGCGCCGCGGCACCTTGGCGAGCGCGCCCTTCAACTCCTCGAGCCGCTCTTCGCGCCACTCACCGATAAACCGCGTGGTGAGATGAAGGTTATAAACCGGGCTCCACTTCAAGTGCGCCGTTGGCCGCAGGCTGACCAGCAGCCGCTCGAAAACGTTGAGCACGTGTTCGGGCAAATCGATTCCCGTGAACAGCCGCATGCTAACCTCCTAGCATACAGGACAAGGTCTCACTTGCTCATCTACTCTCAGCATCGCAGGTCTTGACGGAAGAGTTCTACGTGCGCGACGCGGTAGCTGTCGCGCGAGATTGCCTGGGCAAGATTTTAGTTCACGGAAGGACGGCGGGTCGTATCGTGGAGGTGGAGGCATACCTCGGCGTTAAGGACCTGGCGGCCCACGCTTCTCACGGTGTTACCAATCGCACACGCGTCATGTTCGGGCCTCCGGCGCATGCGTACATCTACTTTATTTATGGGATGCACGAATGCCTGAATTTCGTCTGCGAGCCTGAGGGCCTGGCGGGATGCGTGCTAATCCGCGCCTTAGAACCTCTGGCGGGCATTCCCTTGATGGAACGGCGGCGCGTGAAAGCACGAGGGATCGAAAGCCTGACTTCGGGACCAGGCAAACTGACGCAAGCGATGGGGATCACGCGAAGGCTGAACGGGAGCAGCCTGATCTCGGGCCCCATTACCGTTCGGGCGCTGCCTGAAGAGTTGGCTTTTGAGATCGGCGTTTCACCGAGGATCGGCATTCGGCACTGCGCAGACTGGCCGCTGCGTTTTTTTGTGCAAGGCAGCCACTGCATCAGTAAATAATGGCGCGTCTACAATTAGACTATGTTGAAGCCGACCATCTTCCGGGAGTACGACATACGCGGTGTCGCGGACAGTGAGCTGCTAAGCGCTGACGTGGAACACCTCGGACGCGGACTCGGGACATACATTCGGCGTCAAGCAGGGCCGTCGGTAAGTCTCGGCCGGGACTGCCGGCTCAGTTCCACGCGGCTGCGCGATGCATTGCTCAAGGGACTACTGGCTACCGGCTGCAATGTTGTGGATATTGGCGTGGTTCCGACCCCTCTGCTGTATTACTCCAAGCAACATCTGAACGCGGAAGGCGCGATTATGATCACGGGAAGTCATAATCCGCCTGAGTACAACGGCTTTAAAAGTATGGCGGGCGCGGAGACGCTGCACGGCGAGACCATCCAGGAAGTGCGCAAGCTGATCGAGCGCCGGGATTTCGAGAACGGCAGTGGCAGCGTAAAGGAAATGGATGTCGTCACTCCGTACGTCGACGAAATCGCTTCACAGTTTCACTTCGACCGGCGCGTGAAACTCGTGGCGGATGCCGGCAATGGAACAGCGGGGCCCGTTATTCATCGGATCTTCAAGAAGCTCAACATCGATGCCACGGAGCTGTTCTTCGAAATGGACGGGACTTTCCCGAACCACCATCCCGACCCAACAGTCCCCTCGAATTTGAAGCACCTGGTTGATGCGGTGGACGAGAAGAAGGCGGAGTTAGGAATCGCATTCGATGGCGATGCGGATCGCATTGGCGCCGTGGACGAGAACGGAAACGTGATTTATGGTGACATGCTGCTGCTGATCTATGGCCGCGAGATTCTGACCCGCAAACCGCACTCGACTTTCATTGCCGAGGTAAAGTGCTCCCAGGTGCTCTATGACGAGTTGGCGAAGGCCGGTGGCAACCCGATCATGTACAGGACCGGGCACTCGCTCATCAAGGCAAAGATGAAACAGGAGCATGCCGAGCTCGCCGGGGAGATGTCCGGACACATGTTCTTCGCGGACCGCTACTACGGATACGACGACGCGCTCTATGCCGCCTGCCGCTTGATCGAAATTGTCTCGAAATCGGGGAAACCGCTGTCGGCGCAGCTGGCGGATATTCCGAAGATGGTGTCTACTCCGGAGATTCGTGTGGACACGCCGGACGAGGTCAAGTTTGATGTGGTGGCTCGTGTGGCGGAGCATTTCAAATCGCGGTACGACACGATCGACATCGACGGCGTGCGGGTGAATTTCCCGCACGGTTGGGGGCTGGTCAGGGCGTCCAACACGCAACCCGTTCTGGTAATGCGCTTCGAGGCTGAAAGTGAGAGCCTGCTGAAGCAGTATCAGAATGAGATGGAACAGGTTGTGGAAGAGGCCAAGAAGACTGTCCACGTTTAGACTGCCTAGTGAAGCCAGATGGTGCAGGTGGTTTCGCCTGCGCATACTCGGCGAGGCCAAAATATAGCGGAAACGCCTCCCACACGCAACTGCTCGAATTCTTCCCAACCTTTCCCTCCACTAGACGTCCATATGGAGTAGAATGCGGATACGGCGATGCCCAGGAAGAACAAATCTGAAGGTGACATGCTGCAGGGGACGCTGGACATGCTGATCCTACAGAGTTTGCTGCTGGGACCGGCTCATGGCCACTCCATCGCCCACGCGATTGAACACCGTTCGGACGAGATATTACAGGTCGAGCATGGCTCGCTCTACCCGGCCCTCTATCGACTGGAGGATCGCGGCTGGATCGCGTCCTTCCAGGGCACTTCCGAGAACAACCGCAAGGCTCGCTACTATCGGCTGACGCCGGCGGGCCGCAAACAGCTTACGAGCGAAACGGACCGTTGGCATCGTCTGGTGAATGGCATCAGCCGGGTCCTACGTCCGTCGGAGTAACCGAACGTGAGCTGGCGACGTTTTTTCCGCCGGAAGCGCCTGGATTCGCGCGTAGCCGACGACATTCGGTTCCATATCGACGTCGAAACGGAAGATAACGTCGCACGCGGCATGACCCACGCCGAAGCCCATGCCATGGCTCTGCGCAAATTCGGCAACCCCTGTCTCATTCGCGAGGAGGTCTATCGTATGAACAGCCTTGAAATTCTGGAGTCGGCATGGCAGGACGTGCGATATGCCTGGCGCGTCCTGCGCCGGAATCCCGGCTTCGCCCTCACGGCGATGCTTACCCTGGCGCTTGGCATCGGCGGAAACACCGCCATCTTCACTTTGGTGCGTTCCGTGGTCCTCAAGCCGCTGGACTATCCGCATCCGGAGCGCCTGGTCAAGGTCGCTGAGCAAGACCCAGATACACCCGTTCCCAGCACGATCGATTACACAACGACTTGGGATCTTCGCTCCGGGAGCCATTCCTTCGAGAGTCTTTCGCTCTACCGCGATGCATCCGGCGCGGTGGTGGGACAGAGCGCGCCGGAACTGCTCACCGGCATGCGGGTGAACTACGATTACTTCCGCACACTCGGCGTGGAGATGCAGCTTGGACGAGCATTCCTACCCGAGGAAGACCGGCCCAAAGCCGGCCGGGAAGTCATCCTGACGCATGGCGCATGGATCAGCCACTACGGCGGTGATGCCGGCCTTGTGGGTCGCGAGATTGCCCTCAGCGGTTCCTATTACAAGGTAGTGGGCATCCTTCCTGCCACCTTTCGCGCGCCGCTCAGAAGTGGGTCGGTGTACCCTGAGTTCTACCTTCCGTTAGGTTATGCCTTGGGTGAACCGATTTCCTGCCGAGGTTGCCAACATCTGGAACTGATCGGCCGACTGAAACCTGGGGTCACGATTGAACAGGCGCATGCCGAGCTGATTGCGCTCATGGCCGGGATGGTGCGCCTGCATCCGAACGATTATGCGCGCGGCGCGACCGTCTCCATCACTCCGCTGCAACAGTACATGGTGGGCCGGGTTACCACCGCGATGTGGATCTTGCTCGCCGGGGTGGGATTCGTTCTGCTCATCGCTTGCGCCAACGTGGCGAACCTGGTGCTGGCGCGCGCAACCGGGCGTGTTAAGGAGATGGCCACTCGCGCCGCCCTCGGCGCCGGCCGCTTGCGAATCGCGCGCCAGTTGTTGAGCGAATGTGCCCTGCTGGCCGCGGGCGGGGCTATCACGGGACTGCTGCTGGCACGGGGCGGAACAGCCGCACTCGCCGGGTACGCGGCGAAGCAGATTCCCCGCATAGACGAGATCCACATGGACAGCGCCGTGTTTGCCTTCACCTTCGCCGTGAGTCTACTCACGGTGTTGTTTTTTGGCGCGGCGCCCGCGTTACGGGCTTCGCGCGCAGGTTGTGTGGACGATTTAACAGACATGGGCCGCACCACCTCGGGCAAGGCGAATCAGACTCTCCGTAACTTTCTGGTGGCCGCCGAGATCGCCCTCGCGTTCGTGCTGGTGATGGGGGCAGGGCTGCTGACCCGCAGCTTCATTCACCTCATGCAAGTCGACCCGGGCTACGATCCGCACAATGTGCTGACGTTCGGAGTTTACGTCTACGGACCGCGATATAAGACGGCGGATGCCGAGATCGCGTTTTACGACCAGGCCATGGCGCGCCTACGCACGGTTCGCGGCATAGAGAGCGCCGCTATGGTGAGCACGCTGCCTTTGGATAGTTTCGACCGCCGCGGGTTCCATATTCAGGACCGCCCGCTCGCGAACGCCTCCGATGCCCCTTCCGCCGAGACTTACTCGATTTCACCCGACTATTTCCACGTCATGCGCATTCCCCTCAAGCGCGGCCGGCTCTTCACGGAACAGGACCGCCGGGGCGCGCCGCTCGCCGCCATCGTCAGCGAAGGCTGTGCACGCAAAGCCTTTCCGGGACGGGACGCCCTGGGCCAGCACATCCAGTTGGGTGGCCGTGATGACAAGCGGCCCTGGCTGACGATCGTCGGCATCGTAGGCGACGTCCACCAGTATTCGCTCGACCAGCCGCCCAACATGGAGGCTTACACTCCGATCGCGCAGAACAACAACTTCGGCTACAACCTCGTTGCCCGTACCAGTGTCGATCCTGTGCTTCTGGCGAACGCGGCGCGACAGGTGTTTTTCTCGATCGACAAGACCCAGCCGATCCATCACATCCGTTCGCTTGAGTCGTACCTGGCCGATTCGCTGGCCACCCGAACTTTTACGCTGGCGCTGCTCGCACTATTCGGGGCGCTGGCGCTAGTGCTGGCCGCCGTTGGCGTATATGGCGTGCTGTCATACACCGTGAGCCTTCGAACGCAGGAAGTTGGCATTCGTATGGCGTTGGGCGCCGGCGCGCGTGACATCCTGTCGATGGTGCTGCGTCAGAGCCTTGTTCTGATCGGCGCCGGCCTGTCGGCCGGATTCATGGCGTCTCTGTTGCTGACGCGTTTCCTCAAGACCCTGCTTTTCGACGTCCGCTCCACCGACCCACTCGCACTGGCTACGACAGCCGTGGTGCTGACTACCGTCGCCCTGATCGCAAGCTATCTACCAGCCCGTCGTGCCACCCGCATCGACCCGATTTCCGCGCTGCGGGTCGGGTGAGAGGATGTGGAACGGCGGAGCAGGCGGTTTCGCTGGTGCTTCCTTCCGCAATGTCAGATATTCGCGAGGCGCCAAGAATCTGAAGCGGTGTAATACCTTCTTCAACCGAGCAACGCTGCCAAGGCCTGCCGGCAGCCGCGGCCCTCGTGGCGTCGATGCTATCCTGCAATTTGCCTCCGACCATTGTTCGCTAACCGGCGCTCGAGACGCGCCGGGCCCAAAGACGTCTTCCACACCCCCATCCTACGTGTCTTTGTGGAGCTGACAAACAATGAATTACTCTTCCGATTCTTTGCTTCGCGCACGCGTGTGCGAAGCAATCCAGGAACACTATTGCCTGCGATTTGAAGGAGGCGACGAATATGACGCGGTGCCCGCCGGCGCCCTGCGTTGGAGCGCGGAACTGCCGGCGGTGGGCGACTGGGTTCGGGCTCGTCGCGCCGATGCCACTCTGGCGCTGATCGAAACCGTCGAGCCGCGCACCAATTCCATTTCACGCCAACGACCGGGCGGCGGTGGGGAGCAAGTGTTGGCGGCGAATGTCGACCTGATGGTGATCGTGATGGGACTCGATGGTGACTACAACCTCCGGCGTCTCGAACGCTACCTCGTCCTGGCCGCCGCAAGCGGTGTGGAGGCGATGGTGGTGTTGAACAAGGTAGACGTCTGCACGGAATGGCCGGCGCGCCTGGGCGAGGCACGGGCCATCGCGGGCAACGCAGTGGCGCTGTCGGCGCACAAGTCTGTAGCGCCAATCGTCGAAGCCGTGCGGGGACATACCGTGGTGCTACTCGGCTCCTCTGGTGCAGGCAAATCGACGATCGCCAACGCCCTGCTTGGCGAATCGCGACAAGTTACCCAGCCGGTGCGCGAATCGGACTCGCGCGGCCGCCACACGACGACGCGCCGCATGCTGATCGAACTGCCGGATGGTGGCGCGCTGATCGACACACCGGGCCTGCGCGAACTGGCTCTTTGGGCGGGACAGGAGTCAGTCGACGACGTGTTTGCCAGTGTGGCCACGCTCGCGCGCCAGTGTCGGTTCCACGACTGCGCGCACGGAGGCGAGCCGGGCTGTGCGGTGTCCGCGGCGCTAAAGACCGGCGAACTCGAACCGGCGCGCTGGGCCAGCTACCAGAAGTTGCTGGCCGAGGCCCGCTACCATGAGCGCTCCGTGGACCAGCGTGCGGCTGCTGAAACGAAGCGCAAGTGGAAAGTGATCCATAAGGCCATCCGGCATCACCCAAAGTACAACCGATGAGTCATGGTCATTCGTGCCGCAGTGCCACCATCGGGTCGACCTTCCTCGCCCGGTACGCGGGAACAGAGCTTGCCACCAACGCCACTGCGATGAGCAGTACCGCCACGGAAATAAATGTTAACGGTTCTGTCGCAAACGCCAGCACTTGACAGGGGTCCATTGGCCGCGCCATAGTCTACCTATGGGAGAGCTTTGGCGGCGTATTCAATTCCTTTTTAACCGCCGCCAATTCGACGAGGACCTCGAAGAAGAAATCCGCTACCACCTCGACTGCCGGAGTGCGGAGCACAACTCCCGTGACGCTGCCAGACACCGCTTCGGTAACGAAACTCTCATTAAGGAGACGAGCCGCGAAATGTGGAATCCCGGACCGGCACTCGGGGCTTTGCTCCAGGACGCGAAGTATGGCGTCCGAACCCTTCTCAAGAATCACGGTTTTGCATCGGTCGCTGTGCTTACGCTCGCCCTCGGGATTGGCGCGAGCACGGCCGTCTTCGGGGTTTTCAATGCGATTCTCCTCAAGCCGCTGCCCTATCCCGAACCGGCGCATCTGGCGATGCTGTGGCTCACACCGCCGAAGAGCATCGGCATGCCGGAGTTCCCCTGGGCCCGGCGGCAGTATCGGTATCTCACCCGCGGCCTGAAAACCGTCGAACACTTCGGGGCTTTCCAGGCGGATTCCTTCAATCTCACCGGGGCCGGGGAGCCGTCCCTCGTTGAGGGTCTGCGAGCGTCGGCCGGGTTCTTTCCTGCGCTCGGCATCGCGCCCGCCTTGGGGCGGACGTTCACAGCCGAAGAAGATCAGCCTGGGCACGAATACGAAGTGGTTCTCAGCGATCGGCTGTGGCGCGACCGGTTTGCATCGGACCCATCCGTGCTCGGCCGCTCGGTGCACCTGAACGGATACTCCTACACCGTGGTCGGCGTCATGCGTCCCGGCTTCGCGTTTCCACGCGCCGAAGAAATGCCGTCGACACTGAGTTTCCCGAGCCAACCACTTCTGTGGGTGCCGATCGCAGTACCGGCCGATCCGCCCGGCGGGCTTAGTGAAATTGCAATCGTCGCGCGGACCAAACCCGGCTTCACCAGGGCGCAGGTTCAGGCGGATGTGGACGTCTGGTCCCGGCAAATGGACGCTCTGTTGCCTCGATCTCGGGGCTGGAATGAAGTCCAGGTGAGACCCTTGGACCGGCAGATCGTGGGGGACACAGGCCGCCCGCTCTCGCTTCTTTTGGGAGCGGTGGGAATCATACTTCTGATTGCCGCATCCAATGTAGCGAGCTTGCTGTTGGCTCGTTCCGCGGGCCGACGACGGGAGTTTACACTGCGCGCCGCTCTGGGCGCCGGTAAGGGCCGGCTCATCCGGCAGCTTCTAACGGAAAGCATGATTCTTTCCGCCATTGGTGGCGCGCTCGGCCTGCTCGCAGGGCAACTCGGTGTTCACTTCGCACGAACATACGGCCCGTCCAATATTCCGCGGCTGCACGATGCCGCCATCGACCTGCCTGTCTTCGCGTTCGCTCTCGTGGTCACGTTTGCAACCGGCATTTTCTTTGGACTTGCGCCGGCCCACGCTGCCGCACGTGCCGATCTTGTCGAGACTCTCAAGGAAAAGATGGCAACCGCCAAGGTCAGGGCGATACTCGTAGTTGCCGAAATCGCATTGGCTTTCGTGCTGGTGATTGCCGCGGGACTGCTGGTGCGAACTTTCTATCGCATCCTGAGCGCTGATGGTGGATTCAATCCCGATCGCGTCCTGACCTTCGAGCTCTCACTGCCAATATCAAAATACCCTGACGCCGCGCATATCGTGCCGCTCTACCAACGTGCTCTCGACCGGCTGCAAGCTGTTCCCGGCATTATGACCGCGGGCATTGGAGCCACCGTCCCGGTCGGCGGAAGCGGAGAGGGCACCACAGTGCACGTCCTCGATCATCCGGTTCCCGTCGACAAGCAGCCGTTCGCCGGATACACCATCGTTTCACCCGGCTATTTCGCTTCTGTTGGAACGTCGTTGTTGCGAGGCAGGAGTTTTCTGGATACCGACAACCTGTCATCGCGTGCGGTGGCGATCGTGAGTCGGGCAATGGCAGAGCAGTTCTGGCCCGGCCAGGATGCGCTCGGAAAGCAGTTCGACTTCAACAACCCGCGCTTTCCGGTGTTAACGGTCGTCGGCATCGTGGGTAACGTGAAGCATGTCTCGCTGCGTGAAGATCCCGGTCCCGAGATCTATGTGCCCTACACCCAAAAGGTCTGGTCTTCGCTTTCCATCATGCGGGTGGCTGTTCGCACCGCAGCCGATCCGCTGTCGGTAGTCGCCAACGTGCGGCAGGCGATTCACGCGGTCGATCCCGAGTTGCCGGTTGCGAAGGTGGCAACACTCGAATCCCTGGTTGTCGACTCCGTGGCGCAGCCCCGTTTCGCGATGGCCCTGGTGGCGGCTTTCGGAGCGCTCGCCCTGATCCTCGCGTCGATCGGCATGTATGGCGTCATTTCGTACTCGGTGGTGCAGCGAACCCGTGAAATCGGGGTCCGCATGGCCCTTGGCGCCCGGCGCACTGATGTATTCCGGTTAGTGCTGGGCCAAAGCGGCAGGCTCGTATTGATTGGGGTCGCGATCGGATTCGCGGCGTCGCTTGCGGTCGCGCGGACCATGTCGAGCTTTTTGTATGGAGTCACAGCCACCGACCCGGGCACGTTCGTCAGCGTTGCGATCCTGCTTGCCACGGTCGTGATGCTCGCTTCTTATGTGCCCGCGCGCCGCGCTATGCGAGTCGACCCGATGGTCGCGCTGCGGCACGAGTAGTGTCACCCGCGATCGGCAACACGAGAACGTCGAACAATAACCCCAACAAATGAGCCGCCTGTTCCTTCGACAGGCGCCTGGGATCGTAAGCCTGTTCGAGCGTAAGGGCGGCAAGAATACTCTCCAGCGCGGCTTTCCTGTGCTCTTCACACATCTGCTGGATGTCGAGTTTCAGGGAGGCACGAATCCGGCGATGCGTCGCAGCGAGACGGGGGCGCAACTTGGGATGACGCAGGGCGAATAGTTTGAACTCGAGCATCAGGACTGCCCAACGGCGGTCAGCGAAGCGTTTTACATAGAAACTGCGCACCGCCGCCAGTTGATCGTCGACGGTTTCGCAACAGGCCAGTGCCGCGCGAATCTGATCGGCGCGGCCATTCGCCTCCTGCTCCAGCAGGGCAAAGAACAGGTCTTCCTTGGTCTGGAAATGCGCGTAGAAGGCTCCGCGCGTATGGCCGGTGGCGGCGGCAATGTCTTCAATCCGGCATGCTTCGAAGCCGTCTCGCGCGAAGATCCGCCGCGCGGAGTCAATGAGCGCGCGACGCGTCGCCTCGGTGCGCTGCTGATGCTTGTTGAGAGCTAGCGGAACGGGCGCCTGGCGGGCGCCGGAGTTGTTCATCGCTCTTCATTATATACATACGCGTATGTATATAATAGAGGGCAAGCCATGCTTTGGCATTTACGAGCCATTTGCCCAGTACTGCTCGCGTTCGCCGCAAGTGACGGCGTTTTCGCGCAGCTTCCCGTGGGAGGCGGCGGGGCGGGAGGATCTGCCCGGCCGATCGCATTGCCGCAATCCGGCCGCATGAGTCCCGCCGGATCCGCTTCCATGCAGCAAAGCACGTCCGGCGCAGGCGTCGACACGGTCAATACCTCCATTCAGGTCGGCGGCGATTTGCAGGGCAGCGTGCCGGGTGCGGCGCCCGCCGGCGCAGTTACCCTCACCCTTGCCGATGCCGTGCGGCGCGGGCTCGAAACCAATCTTGGGCTGATCGCCGCCGGAAACTCGAGCGGCGCGGCGGCGGCGCAGCGCATTCAGGCCCTCAGCGCCCTGCTGCCAAACATCAGCGCCAATGCCTCCGAAACCGTCACGCAGGTCAACCTGGCCGCTTACGGATTTCAGTTCAAGCTGCCTCCGGGCGTCAATTTCTCGATCCCCTCTGTGGTCGGTCCATTCAGCTATTCCCAGTTGGGCGCGACGCTCAGCGAATCGGTTTATGATCCGGTGGCGCGCCGGAACTGGAAGGCGACCAAGGAACTCGAAAGCGCAGCTCAATTGTCCGCCAAAGATGCCCGCGAACTGGTCGTCCTGGCGGTTGCCGGTGCTTATATGCAGACCGTTGCCACCGGCGCCCGGATCGACTCCCAGCGGGCGCAGGTAACCAACGCCCAAGCCGTCTACGATCAGGCACAAATCCGGAAAACAGCGGGCACGAATGCGCGCATCGACGTCATGCGCACGCTGGTTGAGTTGCAGACGCAAAAACAGCGCTTGAATTCGCTCGAATCCGACTTTCGCAAGCAAAAACTCGCCCTGGCCCGGATGATCGGACTTCCACTCGACCGGGACCTGAGTTTGAGCGAACCCCTGACGTCGGGCACGGTTGCCGTTCCCGATCCGGGCCAGGCCGTTAAAGATGCATTCGAGCATCGCTCCGATTTGAAGGCTGCTGAAGCACAGTTGCGTGCCGCGGAACGCGCCCTGGACGCCGCCCACGCCGAGCGCCTGCCCACTGTGTCGTTGAACGGGAACTACGGCGTGCTCGGGCCAAACCCCACGCAGACCCACGGAGTGTTCACCGTTACGGGCGGGGTAAGTGTTCCCATCTGGCAAGGCGGCAGGATCAAGGGCGACGTCCAACAGGCTGACGCAACGGTCCGCCAGCGTCAGGCGGAGTTCGCCGATCAGCGCGGACGCGTGGAACAGGAGGTGCGCACCGCGGTGATTGAGCTCGAAACAGCGGCCGGACAGGTGCAACTCGCCGAAAGCAACCGCGGCTACGCCGCCGAGACACTGAGGGAGGCCCAGGACCGCTTTCATCTCGGTGTCGCGACGACAGTGGAGGTGGTGCAGGCCCAGGAGCAGGTCGCGGCCGCCGAAAGCGATTTCGTCTCGGGTCTTTTGTCGTTCGATCTCGCCCGGCTGAACCTGTCGCGCGCTACCGGCAAAGCAGAGAGCACGCTGCCGGATCTTCTGAAAGGAACCCGTCCATGAAAACCGCGGAAGATGAGCCAGTCGCTATGACGGAAGAACCCGCGAATCCAAGTCCGCAGAATTCACGTGGACGCGCCCGCGCGTTTACGATATTCTTCATCGTTCTCCTGCTCGTCGCCGCCGGCGCCTTCCTTTTCTGGATGCACACGCGCCAGTTCGAATCGACGGACGATGCCTTCATCGAAATGCATCTCGATCCGGTGACGCCGCGTATCGACGGCACTATTGTGAAAGTGTACGTGGAGAACAACCTCTACGTCCATGCGGGCGATCCGCTCGTCGATCTGGACCCTCGCGACTACCAGGTAGCGCTCGACCAGGCGCTCGCTTCGCTTAGCCAGGCGCGCAGCCAGGTGACGGCGCAACAGCCGAACATTCCCATCACGCAGGTGGAAAACACCGCGAACATTTCGAGCGCTGAAGCATCGGTTGCCAGCGCGCGCGCGGCGCTGGGTTCAGCCGAACACGACCGCGATTCCGCTGCCGCCCGGCTGGCCGAAGCGGAGGCCAACAGCGCGCGAGCTCAGGCGGATCTGGCGCGATATAAGATCCTGATCGCGGCGGAAGAGGTCTCGCAGCAGGAGTACGACCAGGTGGAGGCCGCCGCAAAGGCGCAAGCGGCGAATGTCGCGGGGAGCCGCGCCGCCGTGGAATCGGCCGCAAGGGTTGTCGATCAGCGGCGCGCCCAGATCCAGGAGGCGTCGAGCCGCGTGGAGCAGTACCAGCAGAACGCGACGCAGCAGATCGCGATCCGGCGTGCCGCCGTTCGAACGCAGGAGGCGAATTCACAAAGCGCCGCGGCACAGGTGGAGCAAGCGCGACTGAAGCTCGGATACACGAAGCTGGTTGCGCCGGTGGATGGCATCGTGATGAAGCGCTCGGCCGAGGTCGGCGCGCACGTTTCCGCGGGCCAGCAGTTGTTCACCATCGCGCAGACCGGCGATCTCTGGGTGACTGCCAACTTCAAAGAAACGCAACTCAACGAGCTGAAAGCGGGCCAGACCGCCCGGATTCATGTCGACGCGTTGCGGCGCGATTTCGACGGCTACGTGGAGGACATCGGCGGCGGCACCGGCGCGGTCAGCAGCGTGCTTCCTCCGGAGAACGCAACTGGAAATTACGTAAAAGTGGTGCAGCGCATTCCGGTGCGCCTGCGCCTTAGACCCAACCAGACCGATCTCGACCGGTTGCGCGCCGGCATGTCGGTGGAACCCGAGGTCCGTATCCGGTAACGATGACGAGCCCGCAAGTTCCGCACGAGGCATGGAAGCCCGCATATAACCCGTACCTGATCGCGGCGACGGTGACGCTGGCGACGTTCATGGAAGTGCTCGACTCCTCGATCGCAAACGTGGCGCTGCCGCACATTGCGGGGTCGCTCGGCGCGAGCTACGAGGAAGCCACCTGGGTTCTAACGAGCTACCTGGTCTCCAGCGCCATCGTGCTTCCAGTCTCGGGATGGCTGTCGACCGTCATCGGACGCAAACGTTTCTACATGATGTGCGTTGCCTTGTTCACAGGCTGTTCCTTCCTGTGCGGCATCGCACCCAGCCTCCCGATCCTGATTGTGGCGCGTGTCTTGCAAGGCGCCGGCGGCGGCGGCCTGCAGCCATCGGAACAGGCCATACTCGCCGACACCTTTTCTATCGAGAAACGGGGCATGGCTTTCGCGCTATACGGCATGGCGGTAGTTGTGGCGCCGGCCATCGGTCCAACTCTAGGCGGCTGGATTACGGACAATTTCAACTGGCACTGGATCTTCTTTATCAATCTTCCGATTGGCGCTCTTTCGCTTTTCCTGACGTCGCGCCTGGTTGAAGATCCGCCCTGGATCAAGCGCGAACGCCGCGCCGGCATCAAGATCGACTATATCGGGCTGGCGCTGATCGTAATCGGCGTTGCCTGCTTCCAGTTTGTGCTCGACAAGGGTCAGGAAGAGGATTGGTTTGCATCACGCCTGGTGCGCACCATGCTCAGCATCGGCCTGCCAACGCTGGTCGCCTTTTTCCTGTGGGAGTGGTATCACAAGGACCCCATTGTCGACGTACAGTTGCTGAAAAACCGGAATTTTGGAACTGCGGTGTTCTTCTCGTTCACGCTCGGGATGGTGCTGTTCGGGTCCACGGTCCTGATCCCGGAATTTCTCCAGACCAGCCTCGGGTACACGGCGGAACGTGCGGGCATGGCCCTTTCGCCCGCGGGGTTCGTCCTGATGTTCATGATGCCCATCGCCGGCCGCATTACGGCCACCAAGGTCGATCCACGGCTGCTGATATCGGTAGGTTTCCTCGGCACCGCATTTACGTTGCATCAGTTGACAATGGTGAACCTGCAAATAGACTTTCATACCATCGTGTATCTGCGCATGGCGCAGGTCGTGTTCATGCCGTTCATTTTCATCCCGATCAGCACCCTAAACTATGTTGGCGTTCCCAGGGAAAAGAACAACCAGGTTTCCGGGATATCGAACTTCGCGCGCAATCTCGGCGGCAGCATCGGAACATCGCTCCTGAGCACTTTTCTGGCGCGCCAGAATCAGATGCATCAGACCAATCTTGCAAGCCACACCGGTCACGGCGATGCGAATTTCGAGCGCTGGTTCGCCGGGCTGAAGGCGCTGTTCCTGTCGCAAGGCTATGACGCCGTCACGGCGACGCAGAAAGCTTTGACGCTGGCCTATCAGACCGTTCGGGCACAGGCCAATACCCTCAGTTTTGAAAACAGTTTCTGGGTGATGTCGATCATCATCGCCTGCCTGTCGCCTCTGCCGTTCATCATGCGCCGTCCGAAGCCGGGCGAGGGGCAACGGTCAGCGTTGCATTAGTGACTTGCAGATGGTCCCTAGATCATCACCAGGCCCAAGCGGATGCCGCGCATCACTGCCTCGGTTCTCGTACCGGCGTTCAGCTTCGCCAGAATGGAGTTGACGTGAAATTTCGCGGTGTGTTCGGAAATGCCCAGGCGGTAGGCAATCTCTTTGTTGCTCAGGCCTTCGGCTAGCATTTCAAGGACCTCGGTTTCGCGCGGCGTGAGCGGATCGTTAACTTGTTCCACGTGCGTCTGCGGAAGCACCGCGGCGCGGTCCTCCGCGGCGACGGCAACCAAACCGGCGGCGGCCGCGTAGACCGCCGCTATGATTTGTGCCGGGCTCGCGTTTCGTTGTAAGACGGCGCGAGCTCCGGAGCGAAACGCATCCGGCATAGAAACTGCGTCTGTCAAAACCACCACGGGAACGGCTGGGCCTTCCCCGGCAGGCTCCTCGAAACCGTCGCGCACGATGACATCGGCCTCCGATGCGTTGAGCACACTCTCGATTTCAGGGTTTTCCTGGAGTAATGCGTCGAGACCGGCGCGCGCGACTGCCGAGGCCGCAACGACGTGGACTCGGATCAAGCCGCTGCCTCCCGGCGGTGCGTCACCAGACGAGCTGTTACTTCCCGCTCGACACGGCGATCTCCGCGCAAAAAGCGGAGCGGCAGGATGCCATCAACCGCTTGTTCGATCGCGTCACCGAGATCGTCGACCGATCGAAAACGGCGATTGCCGGTGCCGACAAGCACGTCGCCGGTCAACAATGAGGCGGATTCGGCCGGGCTGGCCGCCGCCACCTCGAGCACAAGAAGGCCGAGAGCATGCGGCGCGATGGCGACGGGTCGGACCGTGACCCCCAAGCCGGGACGGCTGCCGTTCGTGAGGAAATCAGACGCCGCATTGCCGGGGACTGCCAGCGCCACGCCTCCGGCGATGATCATCGTGTTGATACCCAC